>Ga0075522_10000163_pt1 | contig 44114 bp, 42 predicted proteins | sample NGEPerA_FD_74796 | JGI IMG/M metagenome (GOLD analysis project Ga0075522, IMG submission 74796) | Arctic peat soil microbial communities from the Barrow Environmental Observatory site, Barrow, Alaska, USA - NGEE PermafrostL2-A | ecosystem: Environmental > Terrestrial > Soil > Wetlands > Peat ... | reverse complement strand
GCCTCGCCAGCCGTTCCAGCCGTATCCGCCTCCCCAGCCGTAGCCGCGGCGCCACGCATAGCCGCACCAGTAGTAGCCGGCTCCCTGCCAGCCGCCGTCGTACCAGCAGTAGTTGCGACCGCCGAACAGGAACTGCGCCCGATCCAGGGACGGTGCGTCGCCGGTTCGATAGACCGCGACGATGAGCCGGTTCGAAGGCGCGGCGTTCGCATCGCGGGTCGCGATCGAGACGCCGGCGAGCGACGCGGTCGCCGCCAGGGTGAGTAGGAGGCTTCGCATGAGTGGAACCTTCGCTGAAAATCCGATCCGGTCGAAACGAGAGCGGCCTGATCGGACGGCCGCCGCTGGTTGGCTAACGGCCAGCGGGCGAAATGGTTCAGCTTGGCGGCGGCCGACCGCCTCAGACCGGCTGGGGCTCGCCGGCCTCGTCCGCGGAGTCTTCGCGCCCCCGGCGGCGCAGCCGGTCGAGATAGATGTAGACCACCGGCGTGGTGAACAGGGTCAGGGCCTGCGACACGGCCAGGCCGCCGACGATGGCCCAGCCCAGGGGCTGGCGAAACTCCGAGCCGGCCCCGTGCAGCAGGATCATCGGCACACCGCCGAGGGCGGCGCAGGCGGTAGTCATCAGGATCGGGCGCAGCCGCTGGTGGGAGGCCTGGCGGACGGCGTCTTCAGCCGACAGATTCTCTTCGCGCTCGAGCCGCAGGGCGACATCGACGATCATGATGCCGTTCTTCTTGACGATGCCGATGAGCAGGATGATGGCGATGATGCCGATGACGTTGAGGTCCTGACCCACCGCCTTGAGGGCCAGCAGCGCGCCGAGGCCGGCCGAGGGCAGGGTCGAGAGAATCGTCAGGGGATGGATGAAGCTCTCGTAGAGCACCCCCAGGATGACATAGACCGCGAGCAGGGCCGCGGCGATCAGGATCGGTTCACTGGCCAGGGATTGCTGGAAGGCCTGAGCGGTTCCCTGGAAGGAGCCGGTGAGGGTCGCCGGCGCGCCCAGCTTGTCGCGGGCGGTCTGCACGGCCGCCGTCGCCTGGCTGAGCGACACCCCCGGCGCGAGATTGAACGACAGGGTGGCGGCGGGAAACTCGCCCTGATGGCTGACCGTCAGGCTGGCCGTCCCGGTCGGATCGACCTTGACGAACTGCGACAGCGGCACGGTGTTGCCGGTGATCGGCGAGAGAAGGTAGACCGATTTGAAGATATCGGGCGTGGACGCCAGCGCGGTCGGCGCCTCGACCACCACGTGGTAACTGTTCTGCTGGGTGAAATACTGGGTGACCTCGGCCTGGCCGAGAAGGTCGTAGACGGCGGCGTCGATGTTCGCCGGGGTGATGCCGAACCGGGCGGCGGCGTCGCGGTCGATGGTCAGGTTGACCGCGCCGCCCGCCGATTGCTGGTCGGAGCTGACGTCCTTGATCTGCGGCACGCCCTGGAGGGCCGCGAGGAGCTTCGGCGCCCAGGAATCCAGCTCGGTGAGGTCGGAATCCGACAGCGTGTACTGATACTGCGCCTGTCCGGCGCGACCGCCGACATTGATGTCCTGCGATGCCTGAAGAAAGGTCTGCGCCCCAACCACCCGAGCCAGCTTGGGGCGGAGCCGGGTGATCACGTCGCTGGCGTTGACCCGGCCGCTGGTCTCGGGCGTCAGGGCGATGTACATGTTCGCCTGGTTGGCGCTCGACGAGCCGACGAACATGCCGAAACCGGCGACGGCCGGATCGGCGCTCACCACCTTGGCGACATCCTGGATCTTCTGTTGGGTCTTGGGGAAGGAGGCGTCCTGGGAGGTGATCATCACCCCGCTGAGGAAGCCGGTATCCTGCTGGGGGAAGAAACCGGTCTTGGCGGTGACGTAGAGAAGGCCCGCCACCACCACCGTCAGCACGAAGAAGACCAGGGTCGCGAGTTTGAAGCGCAGGACGAAGTCCAGGGCGCGGGCATAGCCCGCCTCCAGATCGTGGAAGCCCTCTTCCAGCATGCGGGTGAAACCGTTGGAGGGCGGCTTGGGCGCCCTGAGGAACCTGGCGCACAGCATCGGCGTGAGCGTCAGCGACAGCACCATGGACAGGATCACCGCCGCGCTGAGGGTGATGGCGAACTCGCGCATCAGCAGGCCGACCACGCCGCCCATGAACATCAGCGGCGTGAACACCGCGATCAGGGAGATCGAGATGGTCAGGATGGTGAAGCCGATCTCGCCGGCGCCGTTCAGGGCCGCCTCGAGCGGACGCTCGCCCGCTTCGAGTCGCTTCCAGATCACCTCGACCATGACGATGGCGTCATCGACCACGAAGCCCACGGCGATGGTCAGCGACATCAGCGACAGATTGTCGAGGCTGAACTTGAGCGGCAGCATGACCGCCGTCGTCGCCAGCAGGGCCAGGGGGATCACGGCGCTGGGAATGAGGGTCGCGCGGACGTCGCGCAGGAAGAGGAAGATGACCACCACCACCAGGGCGATGGTGATCAGCAGGGTTATCTTCACGTCCCTGACCGAGGCGCTGATGGTCTGCGTCCGATCCATCAGCACGTGGACGGTGATGGCCGGCGGAATGTTCGCCTGCAGGCCGGGCAGGGCCGCCCGGATGCCGTCCACGGTCTTGATCACATTGGCGCCGGGCTGCTGGTAGATGACCAGAAGGATGCTCTTGCCACCCTTCAGGGTCGGGTCGGTGCTGCCCTTGCCCGGGAAGACCCAGGCGCCGATCTGGGTGTTTTCGACGCTCGCCGTGGCGCTCCCGAGGTCCTTGACGCGAACCGCCGCGCCCTTGTCGTAGCCGACCACCAGTTGATTCCACGGCGCCGCGTCGAGGATCTGGTCGTTGGCGTAGACGGTCAGGCCCCGCTGAGGTCCGATGATCGAGCCCTTGGGGGCGTTGACGGTGGCCGCGACGATCGAGGCGCGGACGCTGTCGAACTGGAGATTTCGGGCCGCGACCTTGCGAGGATCGATCTGGATGCGCACGGCGGGCTTCTGGTGGCCGCCGATGTTGACCAGTCCCACGCCGTTGATCGCCGAAATCTTCTGCGAAAGGATGACGTCGGCGTAGTTGTCGACCGTGGCCAGTGGCAGGCTGTCGGAACTCAGCGACAGGATCATGATCGGCGCGTTGGCCGGATTGACCTGGCGGATGGTCGGTTGGGCGGGAAGGTCGGTGGGCAGCTGGGCGCTCGCCGCGCTGATCGCCGCCTGGACCTGCTCGAGTTCGGTGTTGATGTTCTGCGACAGCTGGAACTGCAAGGTGATGTTGGCCGAACCGTAGGAACTCACCGAGGTCATCTGGCTGATGCCGGTGATCAGCGAGAACTGCCGCTCCAGCGGCGTGGCGACGTTCGAAGCCATGGTCTCGGGGCTGGCCCCGGGCAGCGACGTGCTCACCTGGACGGTGGGGAAATCGACGTTCGGCAACGACGCCACCGGCAGGCTGAGGTAGCCGACGATTCCCACCATCAGGAAGGCGACGGCGATCAGCGCGGTCGCCACCGGGCGGTGGATGAATGGGCTGGAGAGGCTCAAGAGGCTGGCTGCTTGGCGGGCGCGGGCGCGGGCGCGCTGGCCCTGACCACCGAGCCGGCCTTGAGGATCATCTGTCCGTCGGTGACGACGATTTCCCCGGGTTTGACGCCGCTGGCGATCACCGCGGTCGCGCCCTGGGTCCAGCCGACCTTGATCGGCCGCATCGACACCTTATGGCCCGCCCCGACCACGAAGGCGAAGGCGCCGGTCGGACCCTGGTTGACCGCCGTCAGTGGAATCGTCGTGGCGTGGGAGAGCGTCTGGAGGGTGAGTTGAACATTGACGAACTGACCCGGCCAGAGCCGTTCGCCGGCGTTGGCGAAGCGCGCCTTCAGCTCCACCGTCCCGGTGGCGGGATTGACCCGATTGTCGGCGATGCTCAGTGCGCCCGTACCCAGGGAGGCGCCGGTGTCCTGGCTCAGCGCCTCGGTCGCCAGGGGCCTGCGAAAGCCGTCCGACAGATCCGAAAGCCGCTGAAAGTCGCCCTGGGGCACGGAAAACGTCACCGCGATCGGTTCGATCTGGTTGACGACGACGATGCCGGTTCCGCCGCCGCCCGATGCGGCCGATCCGCTCGACGGGGACGATGCGCTGGCCGTGGTCGAACCCGCCGATCCGGTCACCGTCGTCGAGGGGGCGCTGCTGGCGCCGCTGCCCGAACTCACCAGGTTCCCGGGATCGACCAGGCGAACGCCCGTTCGCCCGGCGATCGGCGAGGTGATGCGGCACCGGTCGAGATTGACCTTGGCGGCGGCCACCGAGCCCTCGTCGATCAGAACGGTGCCCTCGTCCTGCTTCACCAGGGCGGCCTGGGTGTCGTAGGTTTGGCGGGCGATCGAGTCTTGGGCCGCCAGGATCCGGTAGCGGGCGAGGTCGATCCGCGCTTCCGCGAGCAGCGCCCGATCACGCGCCAGGGCGCCCTGGGTCTGGGTCAGGGCGGCGCGATAAGGCGCCGGATCGACCTGGGCCAGGAGCTGGCCGGCTCTCACGTTGGCGCCCTCGGTGAAGTCCACGCTGGTAAGGATGCCGCTCACCTGGGCGACGATGGAATCGCTCTTCCAGGCCTGGGCGGCGCCCAGCGCGGTGATCGAGACCGGCACGTCCTCGACCGCCGCCTTGGCGGTGGTCACCGGGACCGTCACGGATTTGGCGGGCGCGGCCGGCTTCTTGTGGAACACGACCCACAGCACCATGGCGACGGCCAACGCGCCCAGGACCACGAAAACCCAGCGGAACCGCCGGCGACGCGCCGCCATGTACTCGATGCCTCGTCATTTCGCGCCAGGGGCGACGTTGGAGCAAGCTGGAGGGTCGGCGCGGACTCTGACCGCGGCGGGGCCGCGAAAACGCTCCGGGAAATCCTCCAGGGAAGTCGTGACGCGTGACGATAGGCCGCGCGGATACCGTGCGAATTATGAAGACCTGGGCGCTCAGCGCAAGCGGCAAGTCCGCGTGGCCTGCGGAAAAGTCGGACGCCGCGCCGTCGCGTCCGCCCTCAGGGCGCGGCCGTCGGCGAAGCCGGTTTCACGCCGCTGGCGCGATCCATCGGAGCGAGGGCATGGCCGAACGGAGGCGGCGAACGGCGGCCTTGCCCCTGGGGCCAGACGAGGGCCAGGGCGACCAGGGCCAACGCCGCGATGGCCATGAGCGGCAGGGCGTATCGGTCGCGCATGGGGCGACAGCCTATAGGCGGGGCGCCGGCCTGGCGCCACCCGACCGGGGTTGACCATGGCGATCCACGGCCCTACCCGCCTCGCCGTCGGCCGCCGCGGGGATCGCCATGCCCAAGCTCGTGCTCCTCCGCCACGGCCAGAGCCTGTGGAATCTCGAGAACCGATTTACCGGCTGGGTCGATGTCGATCTGACCGCGCGCGGCGAGATCGAGGCGGCGCGGGCCGGCGAGCTGATGGCGCGCGCCAATCTGGCGTTCACCTTCGCCTATGCATCGGTCCTCACCCGCGCCATCCGCACCGCCTGCCTGGCGCTGAGGCAATCGGACCAGCTATGGATTCCGATGACCAGGGATTGGCGGCTGAACGAGCGTCACTATGGCGCGCTCACCGGCCTCGACAAGGCCGAGACGGTGGCGCGGCACGGCGAGGCCCAGGTCCGCCTGTGGCGCAGATCCTATGCTACGCCCCCGCCGCCGGCGCCTCCCGGCGGCGAGTTCGATTTTTCCCGCGACCGACGCTACGCCGGCGTCGCGACGCCGGCGACCGAAAGCCTGAAGACGACCCTTGAGCGCGTGGCGCCCTATTGGACGGGCGAGATCGCGCCGCGATTGGCCGGCGGCGACACCGTCCTGGTGGCGGCGCACGGCAATTCGCTGCGAGCCATCGTCAAGCTTCTCTTCGCCGTCTCCGACGAGGCGATCACCGGCGTGGAGATACCCACCGGCAATCCACTGCTCGTCGATCTGGCGCGAGACCTCACGCCGGTCGGCGCGCGCTATCTGGATGAGGCGAGGGCGCAGGCTCTACCCGCTCCGCCGTGACCACGGCGACCGACGAGAGCTTCATGCGCCGCGCCATCGCCGTGGCAGTCGCGCGTCTGGGGACGACCGGATCCAACCCGGCCGTGGGCTGCGTCATGGTTTCGGGCGGCCGCGTGGTGGCCGAAGCCGCCACTGGGGCCGGCGGCCGGCCGCATGCCGAGGAGCAGGCCGTCTTCCAAGCCGGAGAGGCGACGGTCGGCGCGACGGCGTTCGTCACCCTGGAACCCTGCGGCGAACGCACGTCCGGCGCGGTTTCGTGCGCCGAGCGGCTGGCGTCGGCGGGCGTGATCCGGGTCGTCTACGCCATCGCCAACCCCGATGGCAGATCGGCCGGCCGCGGCCCGGCCCGCCTGCGCGCCGCCGGAATCGTCGTCGAAGCGGGACTGCTCGCCAAGGAAGCGGCGGCGCTCTACGCCGGTTTCCTTTCGGCGCTCCGGGCGGGTCGAGGCTCGCCCTCACGGACGTCCTTGCGCCGTCCGCGGCGCCGCGTTACGGCCACCGCCGGACAGATACCCTCCAGAGGAGATACTTCTCTCATGGCCAGTCTGCAGGAAATCACCGACCGCATCCGCGCCGCGGTCGGCGCCGATTCGGGTCTCGGCAAGACGCTGAAGTTCAATCTGAAGGGCGATGGCTTCGTGTTCATCGACGGCGGGACGGTCACCAACGAGGACGCGCCGGCCGATCTGACCCTGACCATCGCCATGGACGACCTGGTGGCCCTCGGCGAGGGCAAGCTCGACGCCATGAACGCGGTGATGACCGGCCGTCTTCAGCTCTCCGACATGGGCCTGGCCATGGCGCTTCAGGGCAAGATGCAGGCCCTGTTCTCGAAAATGGCGTAGCCTCCTCGAGATGGCGGAAGCGGCGCCACTGATCGCCACGCCCCTGGCCCCCATTCCGGCCGGCGGCGGGGCCGAGTGGTTCGCCGGGGCCGGCGGGGCACGGCTCCGAGCGGCTCTCTTCCAGCCGACGGCGCGCGCGCGCGGATCGGTGGTGGTAAGTCCCGGCCGCACCGAGCCGATCGAGAAGTATTTCGAGGTCGTCGGCGAACTCCAGGCGCGGGGTTTCGCGGTGCTGGTGCATGACTGGCGCGGCCAGGGGCTGTCATACCGCATGCTCGCCGACCGCACGCTCGGACATGCGGCCGGCTATCGGGACTTCGTCGATGACCACGCCCTGCTGCTCCAGGCGTTCGAAAGCCGCCTGCCGAAGCCGTGGATGGCGCTTGGCCACTCCATGGGCGGCTGCCTCGTCCTGCTCATCCTGGCCGGCGGGGAGAGGCGATTTTCAGGCGCGATACTATCGGCGCCGATGCTGGGACTGCGGCTGGGAGCGGTGCCGCTTCCGGTAGGAAGAGGGCTGGCCGCCACCATGGCCGCCGTCGGGCTCGGTGGATCGCCCGCCCCGCGTGGGGAAGCGGTGGAGACGTTCGAGAGCAACGTTCTCACCCACGACCGCTCCCGCTGGGAGCGAAATCAGGCCCAGCTCGCCGCCTGTCCGGAACTCGCGCTCGGCCCTCCGACCTGGGGATGGCTCGACTTCGCATTCTCCGCGATCGCGGTTCTGGAACGGGGCGACGGGGTGATGGCGATCGACATCCCGATCACCGTGGCCTCGGCCGGAGAAGATGGCGTCGTCGATAACCTCGCCCAGCGGCGCGTCACCGCGCGCGTGCGGGGGACGCGCTTCGTCACCGTGGACGGCGCCTATCACGAGATCCTCCAGGAGACCGACCCGATCCGGGCGGATTTCTGGCGCCGGTTCGACGACCTGGCCGCGCGCGCCGCGCCCTGAACGATCGCTTCAGCGGGCCGCCGCGCGCAACATCGGCAAGACTTCTTCGACGAGCGCCCGGTCGCCGGCGATAGCCACCTGGCCACCGTCGGATCCGACCGGCTCGCCATTCCAGTCGCAGGTCAGGCCCCCGGCCCCGGCGATGACCGGCACGGCCGCCTCGATGTCCCAGTTCTTGAGGCCCGCCTCAAGAACGAGGTCGATCGCGCCGGCGGCGACCATGGCGTAGGCGTAGGCGTCGCAGCCGAGCCGCGCCAGGCGGGCGGCGGCGCGCACGCCGCGCCACGCCGCCTTCTCGGCGCCTTGGAAGCAGGCGGAAGGATCGGTGGTGGCGATGATCGCGGCGCTCAGGCGAACGCCTTTGCGGACGGCGAGGGGCCGGGAATTGCCGCGGCTCATCAGCCGCGCTCCCGCGGCGTGGCCGATGAAGATTTCGTCCAGGTAGGGCTGGCCGATCGATCCCAGCACGGGCCAACCCTGGAAACGCAGACCGATGAGCGTGGTCCATACCGGCAGGCCGGCGATGAACGCGCGCGTGCCGTCGATTGGGTCGATCACCCAGACGAACTCGGCATCCGGGCGCTCGCTTCCGAACTCCTCGCCGATCATCCCGTGATCGGGATGGTGTCGGGAAATGAGTTCGCGGATCGCCAGTTCCGCCCCCTTGTCGGCGGCGGTAACCGGGTCGAAGCCGCCGTCCGCGCCCTTGTCGGTCATGCCGTGTTCGGCGCGGAAGAGCGGCAATATGACCTTCGCCGAAGCCCGGTTCAGTTCGACGAGGAAATCGTCGAGGAGCGCCAAGTGTTCCGCGTCGAGCATGGCGGCAGCCTTGCGCATTGCCTCGGCATCCGCAACCTCGGCCCGCGAGGAGTTCAGGCGGCGTCGCTTTCCCCATGGAGGGACCTGGCGAGATCGAGCACTCGTCCCGCTCGGGTCAGGCCGTCGAAGAAGTAGGCGACCGGAACGTCGAGCGCCTCCGCCAGGCGCCACAGCCGCGCCGCCGACATTCGGTTGGCGCCGCACTCGTACTTCTGGATCTGCTGGAACCTCACGCCGCAGGCATGCGCGATCTGCTGTTGGGTAAGGCCCAGGAGGCGACGCCGGCGGCGGAGTCGGCGGCCGAGGTGAACGTCGATGTCATCGCTCATGGGCGAGCGTCCAACTCAATGGCAACGCGACGCGTACCGAATCGGTACGCCGGGACCCGCTCGCCGCAAACGATGTGCCGCGTCGCCGGCGCGTTGCCACCGGCCTGGGCGCGGGCCTATTGGGCCATGGCCGAGACGCGCGCGACGGCGACCCAGCTCATGAAATGGCGGCTCGAAGCGCTGGCCTTCGACGTCTTCACCGCGCTCATTCGCCTCCTGCCGGTGGATGTGGCGTCCGGACTCGGCGCGGCGCTGTTTCGCTTGGGTGGTCCACTGACCAGCGCCGACAAGGTCGCGCGTCGAAACCTGAGACTGGCCTTTCCGGACATGGCCGATGACCGCCGCCGTCGCCTGCTCGCCGATCAATGGGAAAACGTCGGACGCACGTTCATCGAGTTGCCGATCATCGATCGCCTGACGGTGAATAGCGGTCGCCTGACGGTGGTCAACGCGGAGCGGCTGGAGGCCATCGCGCGGGGCGGCAAGCCGGTGGTGTTCATCTCCGGCCACTTCTCGAACTGGGAGGTGATGGCGGCGGCGATCGTCGGCGCCGGCATCGACTGCCAGGTCACCTATCGCGCCGCCAATAACCCGTTCTTCGACGCCCGGATCCGGCAGAGCCGGTTCCGCTACGGCGTGCGCCTCTTCGCGCCCAAGGGCGCCGAAGGCGCGCGCGAACTCCTGGCCGCGCTGAGCGGCGGCCAGTCCGTGGCTCTTCTGAACGATCAGAAATACGATGGCGGCGTCGCCGCGCCGTTCTTCGGCCACGAGGTTTACACACTGCCGGCGGCGGCGCGGCTGGCGCTTCGTTTCGGCGTGGTGATCCAGCCGCTCTCCGTCCAGCGGACCAGGGGCGCGCGCTTCCGCTGCGTGGCTCACGAGCCGATCCTGCTCATCGATACCGGTGATCGCTCGGCCGACATCCAGGCCGGCGTCGCGGCCATCAACGCGTTCATCGAGCGATGCGTCCGCGAGCGACCCCACGAATGGTTCTGGGTCCATCGACGCTGGCCGCGGGAGGCTTACGCCGAACTGGAAGCACGGGGATTCTAGCGGTTCTACCGCTCTTCGGTCTGGCGCCAGCGAGCCAGAGCCTCGGCCGGGCCGGCATAGGCTTCCTGGCGTTCGGAACTCCAATAGCGAAGCGCGTCGAGCGGAATCTTCACGCCGGAAACAGCGCACAGAACATAGCGGCCTGGCCTCATGACGGTCAGTTCGCCTGCGCCGTAGCGGACCAGGGCCAGTTCGCCAGCCTTGCCGGAAAAGTCGGGATCGTGGGCGTTCATGCGGCCCCGACAATAGCCCCAACCGGCGGGCGATCAAATCCTCGCTTCAGAACAGGCTTCCCTGTTCGCCCGCCCCTCGGCGCGCGCGCGGACGCCGCGGCGGGCCATCGACGACCGCCTCGCGAACGCCGTCGTGAAATTTCACGCTGATCCCTTCGCCGGCCGCGAGGCTCGCGGCCGATCGCGCCAGCCGTCCGTCGGCGTGGCTGACCCTGGCGAAACCCCGCGCGAGCGGCCCATCGGGGTTGAATGAGAGGCGCAGCTTGTCGAGCCCGGCGAGACTCTCGCCAGCGCGCTCGATCCGCCGCCGCACGGCCGGGGCCAGCCGGCCGGCCACGCTCTCGAGACGCTCGTGCTTGACCTGGATCGGCCGGCGCAGGAGTCCGCTCCGAAGAGGGGAGGCGGCCTGGACGAAGGCGTGGCGATGGGTCGCGACGTTTCTTTGCAGGGCCGCCCCCAGCCGACCGGACGCGATGTCCAGTCGCTGGGTGGCGATCGCCAGCAGATCGGCGGGTCTCGGCAGGCCGCCGGCGGCGACCGCCAGGCGCGCCCCGCGATGTTCGATCAGGCGCGCGCCGCACTGGATCATGCGTCGCTCGTGGTCGGCGAGGCCGGCCAGCAGATCGGCCAGAACCGGCGTGGCCATCTCGGCGGCCGCGCTGGGCGTGGGAGCGCGGCGGTCGGCGGCGAAATCGATCAGGGTGGTATCCGTCTCGTGGCCGACGGCCGAGATCAGCGGGATCGTGGAGGCGGCCGCCGCCCGCACCAGCGCCTCGTCGTTGAACGGCCACAGGTCCTCGACCGAGCCGCCGCCCCGGGCGACGATGATCAGATCAGGTCGCGGGATCGGTCCTTGGGCGTCAAGTGTGTTGAAGCCTTCGATGGCCGAGCGCACCTGAACGGCGGCCTGATCGCCCTGCACCATCACCGGCCAGACGATCACCCGGCAGGGCCACCGCTCTCGGATCCGATGGAGAATATCCCGGATCACCGCGCCGGTGGGACTGGTGATCACGCCCACGACCAGAGGCATCGCCGGCAGCCGGCGCTTGCGGGCCGCCTCGAACAGGCCCTCGGTCGCGAGCCTGGCCTTGAGGCGTTCCAGCTGGGCCAGGAGCGCGCCGATCCCGGCCGCCTCCATGGTTTCGATGATGATCTGATATTGCGAGCGGCCGGGATAGGTCGTCACCTTGCCGGTGACGATGACCTCCAAGCCGGTCTCGGGTCGGACCTTAAGGCCACGCACCTGGGTCTTCCAGACCACGCCGGATATGCAGGCGCGCTCGTCCTTGAGGTCCAGATAGACATGGCCGTTGCCATGAAACGTGACCTTGGAGAGTTCGCCGCGCAGGCGCACGAAGCCATAGGCGTCCTCGATCGTCCGCTTGAGCGCGAAGGCGAGTTCCGAGACGCTGTAGGGGCGGGCGTTGCCGGCCGGGGGGTCGAGCACGTCGGTCATCGCGGTCGAGTGTAATGATCGCTCGACGCGCGACAACCAGGGGGCGCCGTTCGACCTAGATGTAGCGCCTCAGAGAACGCGCCAGTTCGCTGGCGCTGGAGCGCTTCTTGGCCTGGGGCGGCTGATAGGCGACCTGCGCGTGATGAATGCAGTAGGGGCCGTCGTCGGTCGAGCGCCGCCCGCAGAAGGTGAAGTCGTCGGTCGATGGATCGCCGATCGGCCACTTGCACATGTGCGCGCCCAAGGTCAGGACCGTCGCGGTTCCGGGTTGCTCGATGTAAGGGGGACGTGGCGCGGCGACCGGCCTGGGTTCCGGCGCCCGGCGTTGGATCGGCTGACTGGAAACCATCGGACGCGGCGGCCGGGGGGCCTTGAACACCGTTCGGGTCGGCTGCGACGGGGTGGCGCGACCGGACAGGCCCAGGCGATGGACCTTGCCGATGACCGCGTTTCGCGTCACTCCGCCCAGGTGCTTGGCGATCTGACTGGCCGAAAGACCTTCCAGCCAGAGTTTCTTCAGCGTTTCCACCCGTTCATCGGTCCAGCCCACGGCGGTGTCCTCCACCCCTAGATGTTGTGCCAGTCGCCCCTACCGGGGGCCTCTCGCTACAAGATATCGTAAACTTCTCTTAACGACACACAATAGGCGCCAAGCGGATTGTCCACAGGATCAAGATATTGATTCACGTCTGGGGCGGCTTGCGCCCGACGAGGGCCGGGGGCAAATGTGAAACATGAAGGACATGCCCGCGCAGGCGGTGATCCCGCCGGCGCCTCGCGACTATCACGGGGTCAATTGGGAAGGGTTGCGCACGCTCTATCTGCGTGAAGTGCGGCGCTTCATGAAGGTGGGGACCCAGACCCTGGCCGCGCCGGTGGTCACCGCGCTGCTCTACATGCTGGTGTTCGTCGTCGCCGTGCGCGGTGCGGCGCCGCCGATCGAGGGGGTGTTGTTCGCGACGTTCGTGGCCCCCGGTCTGATCATGATGCAGATCCTGGGGAATGCCTTCTCGAACTCTTCCTCGAGCCTCCTGCAGGCCAAGATGAACGGATTGATCGGCGACTTCCTGACCCCGCCGCTCTCGCCGGCCGAGCAGGTGGCCGGATTCACGTTCGGCGCGGCGACGCGGGGGGTCGCGGTCGGGGCGGTGACCCTCGTGGCGGTGCTACCCTTCGCGCATCTGAGTGTCGCCCACGTCTGGGCGGTGCTCTATTTCGGGTTCGGCGCGGCGTTGATCATGGGCATGCTGGGCCTGATGGCCGCGATCTGGTCCGAGAAGTTCGACCACATCGCCGCGGTCAGCAACTTCGTGGTCATGCCGATGACCTTCCTGTCGGGCACCTTCTATCTCGTCTCGCGCCTGCCCGAGCCGTTCCGCGCCGCTTCGCGGTACAATCCGTTCTTTTATCTCATCGACGGTTTTCGCTACGGCTTCATCGGCCACGCGGAGGGATCGCTGGCCATCGGCGTGACGATGACCGCCGGGCTCGTCGTCGTCCTTACGCTCGGCTGCCTGTGGATGTTCGCCACGGGCTACAAGATGAAGACCTGACTGGGACTGCCTCAGTTTTCATGCGCTCTAATGCGTCTTGCGAGAAGGCCCCTCGCCCATGTTGATTGCACTCGCTGCTGCCGTAGCCGTCAAATTGTCGTCCCTGACCGTTACGGGACTGCTCCATCCCGCTGTGCCGCCACCAGGCGCCCCGCTGCTGCGCTACTATCCCGAGCACGCCCAGAGCCTCGGAATCACCGGTGAAGCCACTATTCGGTGTCGGCTCAAGGAGGCAGACCGAACCCTCGCCGATTGCCGCGTCGTAAACGAAGCCCCACGGAATGAAGGCTTCGGCGACAAGGCCAAAGAAATAGCCACCGCTCACTATCGAGTTCCAGACAGCGCCATCAAGGCCATCAAGGCCACTGGGAGTCGTCCGGAAGGTTCCGAGGCTGATCTGTCCATTTATTTCGTCCTCAAGGACGACTCGGTTCGGGCCAAGACGACCCCCGATGCTGGCGGTCAAGGCGCCGCCCCTGACCCGGGCAGGCCGGCTACGCGTCCCTCATAATTTGGAAACTTAAGGGGTCCCACCTGACCGGCCGCGTTGACACCGCGCGCCTCGCGGACGAAAACGCCACGCTTCCTTTGTAACCCCCCGCGCCGCCCGCGAGGGGCTATCGCTTTTTGGAGGCGCTCATGGCGCAGGCAGCGACGCCCGCCGTTCCCGACGATCACCTGTTGGCGGTCTATAACCGCGCGCCGCTGGCCTTCGATCATGGCCGGGGCGCGCGCCTCTACACGGCGGAGGGCGAGGAATATCTCGATTGCCTGGCCGGGATCGCCACCACCGGACTGGGACACGCCCATCCCAAACTCGTGCAGGCGCTCAAGGACCAGGGCGAGAAGCTCTGGCACGTCTCCAACATCTTCCGCATTCCCGGGCAGGAGGCGCTCGCCCGCCGCCTGACCGAGACGACCTTCGCCGACGTGGCATTCTTCACCAATTCGGGGACCGAGGCGGTGGAGTGCGCGCTGAAGATGGCCCGCCGATATCACTACGCCGCCGGCGCGCCCCAGCGCATCGACATCATCGGCTTCGAGGGCGCGTTCCACGGTCGCAGCTACGCGGCGGTGTTCGCCGCCGGCAACCCGTCCTATGTCGAGGGCTTCGGGCCGCCGTTGCCCGGCTATGTCAGCCTGCCCTTCGGCGACATGCAGGCCCTGGGTGCGACGATGGGCGAGACCACGGCCGCGGTGATCGTGGAACCCGTGCAGGGCGAGGGCGGCGCGCGGACCTTCCCGGAAGCCGACCTCACCCGCCTTCGCGCGCTCTGCGACGAGCACGGCGTGCTGCTCATCTATGACGAGATCCAGTGCGGCCTCGGTCGGACAGGTCGGCTGTTCGCCCACGAGTGGGCGCGCGACGCGGCGCCCGACATCATGTGCGTGGCCAAGGCGCTGGGCGGCGGCTTTCCCGTCGGCGCGTGCCTGGCGACGGCGAAGGCGGCGTCGGGCATGAACGTCGGCGCGCACGGATCGACCTACGGCGGCAATCCCCTGGCGATGGCCGTGGGCCTTGCCGCCCTCGCCGAACTGAGCCGGGAGGAGACGCTGGCCCACGTCCGCGACATCGCCGGCTATTTCACCCAGGGGCTCAAGGGTCTGCAGGACCGCTACCCCGACGTGATCGACGATATCCGCGGCAAGGGCCTGCTGATCGGCGTCAGGCTCAAGGTCAGCAATCGCGACTTCATGGCCCTGGCGCGCGAGGAGCGCCTGCTGATCGCCGGCGGCGGCGATAACTGCGTACGTCTGCTGCCCTCGCTGCTGATCACCCACGAGGAGGCGCGGGAGGCGATCGAGAAGCTCGACGCGACCTGTAAGGCGGCGCGCGCCAAGGCGGCGGCTTCGTGAGCCGCCGCCCGCGCCACTTCCTCGATATCTGGCCTCTGGATCGGGCCACCCTGCGCGCCATTCTCGACGACGCCAAGGCGCGCAAGCGCGCCCGGACGGGCTGGCCGCGTGGTCAGGCCGACGCCGACGCGCCGGCCGCGGGGCGGACCCTGGCGATGATCTTCCAGCAGAACTCCACGCGCACCCGGTTCTCCTTCGACGCGGCGATCCGCCAGCTCGGCGGCGCGAGCATCCTTTCCAGCGGTGCGGACATGCAGCTGGGCCGAGGCGAGACCATCGAGGACACCGCAAGGACCCTGAGCCGGATGGTCGATGCGGTGATGATTCGCGCCGACCGTCATGAGGACGTCGAGCGGTTCTCGGCGGCGGCGAGTGTGCCGGTGATCAACGGCCTCACCGACCGCAGCCATCCCTGCCAGATTCTCGCCGATCTGATGACCTTCGAGGAGCATCGCGGCTCGCTCGAGGGCAGGACCATCGGCTGGGTCGGCGACGGCAACAATGTCTGCGCCAGCTTCATCCACGCGACCGCCAAATTCGGCTTCCGCCTGGTGATCGCCTGCCCGCCGAAATACCGGCCCGATCCCGCCGATCTGGAGCGGGCGGCGCGCGAGCAAGGGCGGGTCGAGATCACCGACGATCCGGGCCTGGCGGCCCTGGGGGCCGATTGCGTCATCTCCGACGCCTGGGTTTCCATGGGCAACGCCGACTACGATGAGCGGGTGACCGCCTTCGCTCCCTACCAGGTCAACGACGGGTTGATGGCCCGCGCCGCGCCCGACGCGGTGTTTCTCCATTGCCTGCCCGCCCATCGGGGCGAGGAAGTCACCGACACGGTCATCGACGGCCCGCGCTCGCTGGTCTGGGACGAGGCGGAAAATCGCCTGCATGTGCAGAAATCGATCCTCGCCTGGTGTTTCGGCGGCGTTTGCTGACGCGCTTCGCAATCGCCGCCTCGCTTCCCATATCCTCTGGCGTGACAACACCCGCCCCCGACGATCTCGTCGCCCCGTTTCAGATCGAGGGCCAGCCGGTTCGTGGCCGGATCGTGCGCCTGGGTCCGGCGATCGACGAGGTGCTCACCCGCCACGACTATCCCCCACCGGTTGCCAACCTTCTGGGCGAGGCCTGCGCCCTGGCCGCTCTGGTGGGCGCGAGCCTGAAGTTCGAGGGGCGCCTCATCGTCCAGGCCCAGGGCGATGGACCCGTGGCCTATGTGGTGGCGGACTACGACACCGACGGCGCCCTGCGCGGATACTGCCGGTTCGACGAGGCGCGGCTGGCCGCGATGTGCGCCGAAGTCGCCAGGCCCGGGTCCGGAGCGCTTCTGGGCGCGGGGGTGTTCATCATGACCATCGACCAGGGGGAGGAACGGGAGCGCCACCAGGGCGTCACCGCCATCGAGGGCGAAACCCTGGCTCTCTGCGCCGAAACCTATTTCGCCCAGTCCGAGCAGACGCCGACCCGGGTGCGCCTGGCGGTCGGACAGGCCGACGTCGGTCAGGGGCCGAGATGGCGCGCCGGCGGCCTGCTGATCCAGAACATCGCCGACGACGAGGCCCGTGGATCGACCGCCGAGGCGTGGACGAGGGCGCAGGCTTTCCTTCAGACCGTCGGGGAGGACGAGCTGCTCGATCCGACCATATCGGCCGACACACTGCTCTTTCGCCTGTTCCACGAGGACGGCGTCAGGCTGTTTCCCGCCCAGCCCCTACGCGCCTTCTGCCGCTGCTCGCCGCAGCGGATCGCGGCCATGCTTTCCGCCTTCGATCCCGCCGAGCGGGCCGAGATGGTGAGGCCCGACGGTCTCATCGAGGTCACCTGCGAATACTGCGCCCGGGTCTATGACCTTGCGCCGGCGGCGGTGGGTAGGGCGGTTGACGTTACGGCGTGACGAGTTCGACGGTCGGAAAATACGACGCGTATCGCCGCCGGTCGCGTGTCAGCAGTCGGTTGCCAGAGACCGCGGCCTGTGCGCCGATGAAGAAATCGGGCAGTACGCCGCTGCGAGACCCGCCCGACGCCCGGTAGCGCTGGAAGGCCTTTCCCGCCAGGAACAGGGCCGCGCGCGACATCGACGCGATCCCTATGCCGGCCTCGTCGAGCACGGCGTCCAGATCCTCGATGGCCGCGAAACGGACCGATAGTTCCGCGTAGACCACGTCGTTTATTCTGATCGGCCCGCCGATGGCGGCGGCGTCCATTTGCCCGATGGACCAGTCGGCCCATTCCGGGTCATCGGTGACGATGTCGAGCAGGATATTGGTGTCGATGAGCGTCGGCGTCACGGCTCGCCGCGCGTCAAGGCCATGATCTCATCGGTCGACATTCCGATGCCGGCGCGACCGCGAAGGGATTCGAAGCGGCTCGCGGCTCGGCCGCCGTCGGCTTTGACCAGAATGACATTCCCGTCGCCGGCCATCTGGAAATCGACGCGGCTGCCAGGCTTGATCGCCAGCAGGTCGCGCACACGCTTGGGGATCGTCACCTGGCCTTTTTGCGTCACGGTGGTCGCCATCGCCGCCTCGTATTACCGCACTCGCCCAGGTAATACCTAGGGCGACCCGCATGGAAGCACAAGGACCGCGTGGCGGACGGCGCCGGCGGCGCGCGGCGTCAGTTCATCGATCGCGTCGCCAGGGGCAGGTGCAGCGAGAACTCGGGGATGGCGACGTCGAATAGGCGGCCGTCCAGGCCGCGCATCTGGTAGCTGCCGCGCATGGCGCCCGACGGCGTCGCCAGCGGACATCCGGAGGTGTAGCGAAACGCTTCCCGGGGTCCCAGGATCGGCTGTTCCCCGATCACGCCGGGGCCTTTCACTTCCTCGACACGGTTCATGGCGTCGGTGATGATCCAATGGCGGCTGACCAGTTGCACCGTCTCGTGGCCGTGGTTCTCGATCTCCACCGTGTACGACCACGCGAAACGCCCGAGCTGCGGGTCCGAATGCTCGGCAAGGAAACTGGGCGTCACCCGAACCAGAACGCCGTGCGTCGTCGCCTCGTAGGCTTCGTTCGCCATCTAGGCCGCCTCCAGGGCTCGCCCGATGTCATTGGCCAGGTCCGCCGGCGCCTCGAGGCCCACGGATAGACGCACCCAGCCCGCCGTCAGTCCGATCTCCAGGCGCTGTTCCTCGGTCATGGCCCGATGAGTGGTGGTGCTGGGATGGGTCACCATGGATTTCGCATCGCCCAAATTGTTGGAAATGTCGATCAGCTTCAAGGCGTTGATGAAGCGGAACGCCGCCTCGCGTGAGCCTAAGTCGAAGGCGACGAGGCTGCCGCCGCCGGTCATCTGGCGCGCCGCGATCGCCGCCTGCGGGTGGTCGGGCCGGCCGGGATAGCGGCAGTCCCGCACCTTGGCGTGATCGGCGAGCAGGTCGGCGAGTGTCGCGGCCGTGCCGCTCTGGCGACGGACGCGCAGATCTAGGGTTTCCAGACCCTTCAACAGCACCCAGGCGTTGAACGGCGACAGGGCCGGGCCGGTGTGGCGGATGAGATCGCGGTAGGCCTCGTCGATGAGGGCCGTGTCGCCGAGCACCGCGCCGCCCATCACCCGGCCGCCGCCATCGATATGCTTAGTGGCCGAATAGACGACGATGTCGGCCCCGAGCTTCAGCGGCGACTGGAAGACGGGGGTGGCGAAGACGTTGTCCACGATCACCTTGGCGCCGATCTCCCGGGCGATGGCGGCGATGGCGGCGATGTCGCAGATCTCGAGCAACGGGTTGGCCGGCGTCTCCAGGAGAAAGACGCGCGTGTTGGGCCGCACGGCGGCGCGCCACGCCGGGAGATCGGGTCCATCCACCGCCGTCGCCGCGACGCCGAATCGGGGCGCCCAGTTATTGAGAAGCCAGCGGCAGGAGCCGAACAGGGCTTTTCCCGAGATCACATGGTCGCCGGCGCGGATGAGGCCCGTCAACGCCAGATGGATCGCCGCCATGCCCGAAGCCGTGGCCCGGCAGGCCTGCGCGCCCTCGGCCAGGGCGAGGCGCTCCTCGAACATTCGTACCGTGGGATTTCCGTAGCGTGAATAGACATAGCCCGGATCTTCGCCAGCGAAGCGCGCGTCAGCGCCTTCGGCGCTCGCATAGACGAAGCTCTGGGTCAGGAAGAGGGCCTCCGCCATCTCGCCGTGGCTTGAACGATCGAGACCGCCGCGGACGAGCCGGGTGGCGAACTCCCAGGTGGAAGGATCGTCGGTCATGGAAATCTCCGGTGCGCGGGGCCTTCTTGCCAGACTCGCGCCCATCGCCCAAGCAGCGCGGGTGACCGAAGCTCCAGGCATCCTTCCCTGCCAGACGATCGAAGCCCTCGTCGCCGGTGGGGCGATCGATGCGCCCGGCCCATTAGCGCCCGACCAGGTTCAGCCGGCGAGTCTCGACCTGCGGCTGGGCGACCGCGCCTGGCGGGTCCGCGCCTCCTTCCTGCCGCGCGCCGGCTCGACGGTGGCGGCGCGGATCGCCGATGTCGCCATGCATGAACTCGATCTGACCCAGGGCGCAGTGCTGGAGAAGGGCTGCGTCTACATCGCGCAAGTCCAGGAGCGGCTCATTCTCCCGCCGACGGTGCGCGGCCGGGCCAATCCCAAGAGCTCCACCGGTCGGGTCGATGTCTTCGTCCGCCTGTTGACCGACGGCCAGCCAGCCTTCGACGACATCGCGGCGGGCTATCGCGGTCCGCTCCACATCGAGATCGCACCCCAGACCTTTTCGATCCTGGTGCGCCCGGGAACACGGCTCAACCAGCTGCGCCTCAAGCGTGGCGAGGCGCCGGCGCTCGGGGTGAGAGACGTGGGCGTCGATCTCACCGGAACCCTGGCGGGTTTCCGCGCCCGGCGACACGCCGGCGTCGTCGATATGGACCGCGAGGATGGTCACGACCCGCACGATTTCTGGGAGGCGCTGGAGCCGCGGCGCGGCGAACTGCTGCTCGATCCCGGTGAGTTCTATATCCTGGCGTCCAAGGACCGCATCGAGATTCCGGTCGATCAAGCCGCCGAGATGACCCCCATCGATCCGGCGGTAGGGGAGTTCCGCGTCCACTACGCCGGCTTCTTCGATCCTGGTTTCGGCACGGCCGAGGCCGGCGGCGAGGGCTCGCGCGGGGTGCTCGAGGTGCGCAGCCATGAGACGCCGTTCCTGCTCGAGGACGGCCAGACCGTCGCGCGTCTGGTGTTCCAGTCGGTGAGCGAACGGCCGGCGCGCCTCTACGGGGCCGGCGGCTCACATTATCAGCGGCAGGGCCTGCGGCTGTCCAAGCACTTCAAGGCTTGGTGAAGCGGGGTCAGCCCCGTCGATAGATGCTGGTCTTTGGACTGGCCGCCACCCGACGCAACATCGGCTCGAACGCCTCCAAAGGCATGGAATCGTAGTCCGGATCGAAGCTGTTCTGATCATAGAGGTGGCAGAACTGGGCGGCGTATTCGAAATGCGGGTGGCCGCGGTACTGTTCGCGCATGTCGCGGTCCAGGCCGATGTGATGGAAGAAATAATAGCCCTGGAAGACGCCGTGCTTGTCCATCATCCAGTGGTTGGCCTCGGAGACATAAGGCTTCATGATCACCGCCCCGATCTCGGCGTGATTGGCCGGACCCATCAGGTCGCCGATGTCGTGAATCAGGGCGCAGACGACGTACTCCTCGTCGCGCCCGTCGCGGGCCGCCCGGGTCGCTGTCTGCAGGGAATGCTCCAGCCGGTTCACCGCGAAGCCGCCGGTGTCCTCGCCCAGTTGGCGCAGGCTGGCCAGCAGGCGGTCGGGCAGCGCCCGGCTGAACGGCGCGGCGGCCGCGCCGATCGCCATCCAGTCGGCGACCGTCCCCTCGGTCATGGCGCAAAACTTGGCCTTCGCCATCATCGCTTCGCCGTCGGCCATGGTCTGGTCTCCCTCAGATCGTTGAGCGCCATGTTGCGATTCCTCGCCCGCGCGGTCAACGCTTCGTCTTGCCGCGACGGCGCCGTCCGCTATGTTCCGCGGCGCGCGGGCGTAGCTCAGGGGTAGAGCGTCAGCTTCCCAAGCTGAATGTCGTGGGTTCGAATCCCATCGCCCGCTCCAATGATTTCGATCAACTCCATAAGCCCGACAGCGGCGCGGCCCACAGACGTTCACTGAACGGCGCCGCGCGGTCGTGATCGTACAGGACCATCCCCATCGCGAACTGCTCGCCGGCGGCCTCGGCGAGGCGCCTGAGGCCCCGAAAATCGTCGGCGGTCACCGTGGCGCCGGCCTTCACCGCCACGCCCACGATCCGGCCGGCGCGATCCTCGATCACCACATCGACCTCATATTGGTCCTTGTCGCGGTAGTGGCTGAAGGTCGGGCGCTCGCCGCTCCAGCCGGCGAGCTTCAGCAGTTCCGAAAAGACGAAGGTCTCCAGGATCGGGCCGAAGGCGCCCCGATCGCGCGCGACCCGTTCGGGCGTAACGCCTCGCAGGGCGGCGAGAAGACCGGAGTCGAGGAAGTGAAGCTTCGGCCTCCTGGTCAGGCGCTTGAGGGCGTTGCTGTGCCAGGGAGGCAGGGTTCGTACCAGGAACAGCTGCTCGAACAGCGCCGCGTAGCGCTGGGTCGTGACATGGTTCAGCCCGATCGCCGCGCCGGCGCCGGTATGGTTGATGAGCCGGCCCGAATGCTCGGCCAGCACCCGCATCAGGCGCGGCATCCGATCGAGTTGATCGACGTTGGCGATATCGCGGACGTCGCGCCGCACGACGGCATCGACATAGTCGAGATACCAGTCCTGGCGACGCCCCAGGTCTTGCGCGCCAGGGCCTCCGGATAACCCCCCGCGAGCACGGCCTCGACCAGATCGTCGCCGACGATCGACGCGCCTGCTTCGGGCGGCTCCGCCCGGAACGCCCGTGCCAGGAACGCGGGCGGCGCGGCCCTCGCGATCTCGGACTGGGCCAGGGGCAGGAGGACCACGGTCTCCATTCGGCCAGCGAGGGAGTCGGCCACGCGCGGCAGCATCATGAGGCTGGCGGAGCCGGTGCGCAGGAAGCGTCCCGGCCGAGTCGGCATCGACGCTCTCCTTGATCGCCAGCATGAGGCCGGGCGCGTTGGATCTCGTCGATGACCGCCCGATCCAGAGCCCGCACGAAGCCCGTCGGATCGCGCGTGGCGGCGGCCAGGGCGGTGGCGTTGTCGAGCGTCTGAAAGCGGCGCGATCCATCGGCCAGGGATTGGGCGAGCGTCGTCTTCCCCGCTTGGCGTGGTCCGGCCAGCAGGACGACGCGGGTGTCGGTGAGCGCCTGTTCGATCTGGGCGGCGGCGAACCTGGGATACATGGAACGGTCCGTCCGTTTGAACGTGAAAATCCGTCCAATTGAAAGTCACGGCCCGTCTATCTGAAAGATGCGAGCCGTCCAAAAGAAATCAGCGGCGATAGCGGGAGCGGGAATCGGAGCCTGTCGGGATGTCGAGGGAAACGGGCGGTCGCCGGTACGGGCCGCCGAGGGAACCTACCGGCCCCGTTCGTCATTCATCCAGTCGAACGGCGCGGGGCGATTGGCTCCGTCGCCTGGAAAGAGCTGCAAATGAAAAGTCTCTTGATGGTTTCGTGCGTAATCGCTCTGGCGCTGGCCAGCACGGCGGGCGCGACGGAAAACGGCAAGGTCAAAGGCGCGGTCGCCGGGGCCGTGGGCGGGGCGGTGGTCGCCGGTCCCGTGGGCGCGGTCGTCGGCGGCGTCGGCGGCGCGGTCGTCGGCAACAGGGTCAGCAACCACGATCGGCGGTATCACCACTATCGCCACCACCATCGTCACCACGTTCCCGCCACCTGACGGCGACAAGCCGCCGACCGGCGCCGGAAGTTGTCGGCGCGATGGGGTTGGCCCGGAGGCCAGGACATATGCGGGTCGCGACCTTCACGTTCGGCTTGGCTGTCGCCTCGGCGGTCGCCGGGCCGTCCAGCAAGGCGGCGGATGCCGGCCGTTTCGATGGCCTCTGGCAGGTCCTACTCACCTGTCCGAATTCCCCTGACGGGGCGGCGGCCTTCACATTGGATTTTGTCGCCCTGGTGAAGAACGGGCTGCTGCACGGGGAGAAGGGGATGGCGGGCCGGCCCGGCTGGCTGGTCCTCGACGGCCCGATCCAGCCGGATGGGACCGCGGTTCTCGACGCGCGGGGCATCACCGGCCAGGCCCCCTACAATATCCGCCAGACCGGGCGCGGCGTGCCCTACGATCACGTGGTGATGGCTCACTTCGTCACCGACCGCGGCGCGGGAACCTGGGCCACGACCCGGGTCTGCAATTTCACCTTCGCGAGGTCGTAGCCGGCGTTACGACAGCGCCAGAATCGATCCGCCGAAGGCCGGCAGCCGCAGGACGCCATCGGAGAGGTCGCCGGCGAGGGGGGAAGGCAGCACCCGGGCGCCGGCTGGCACGGCGATGTGGGAAGCGCGGCCGGCCAGTTCGAACACACAGAGAAGCCGGCTCGCGGCGTCGCGCCGTTCGAACGCCAGCACGCCATTGGGCGCCGCCAGCACCTCGATCGCGCCGGTCTGGAGCGGAGAGTGGACCCGGCGAAAAGCGAGTAGCGCCCGGGTAAAGTTCAGCGTTGAACCATCGTCTTCCCACTGGCTATCCACAGCGAGCGGCAGATGCTCCGGGTCGAGCGGAAGCCACGTCCGGGCGGCCGACGAAAAACCGCCTCCCGGAGCATCGCGCCAGGGCATCGGCGTGCGCGCGCCGTCGCGACCGGAGCCGCCCGCGCCGCCGGCCCAGGCGGTGATCGCGAAGGGATCGCGTAGCCTTTCGAACGGGACGTCGGCCTGCGGCAGGCCCAGTTCGTCGCCTTGGTAGAGAAACGGCGTTCCGCGCAGGCAGAGCAGCGCGGCGAGCAGCGCCTTGGTGCGTGCGGCGTCGGGCGCGCCGCCGCCCGCCAGGCGGGTGGGGAATCGGGGCACGTCGTGATTGCCCAGCGACCAGGAGGGCCAGCCATCCGCCGGACCCCAACCCGCCAGCGCGCGCGCGAACAATGTTGGATCGGCGTGGCGGGCGTGGAGCAGGAAGAAGCTGTAGGCGGTATGCAGGGCGCGCGGCCCCTGGGTGTAGAGTTTCTGGGCGGCCAGCATGTCGCCATCGAAGATCTCGCCCACCGCCATCCGGTCCCCGTAGGAATCGAGCAGGTCGCGGACGCGGGCGATGAAGTCCAGGGTTTCGGGTCGCGAGCGGTCGAAGACGTGGCTCTGGAAAGCCTGGGTCGTCGAAGGCGCGCGGGCGTGCGCAAGGACCGGATTGTCGCGCAGCCGCGCGTCCTGACAATAGTAGTTGGCGACGTCCAGGCGGAAGCCATCGACACCCCGGTCGAGCCAGAATCGCGCGACATCCAGAATGGCGTCCTGGACGGCCGGATTCCAGAAGTTGAGATCGGGCTGCGAGGCGAGGAAATTGTGCAGATAATATTGCCGGCGGCGCGGCGACCAGGTCCAGGATGGGCCGCCGAAACTCGCCTGCCAGTTGTTGGGCGGCGTTCCGTCGGGCCTGGCGTCGGCCCACACGTACCAATCAGACTTCTCTCCGTCAGAGTCGCTGTTCTCGAACCATGGATGCCGGCTGGACGTGTGGGCCCACACCTGATCGATGATCAGCTTCAGGCCGAGATGATGGGCTTCGGTGATCAGCGCATCGAAATCAGCCAATGTCCCGAAGATCGGATCGACGTTCCGGTAGTCCGACACATCGTAGCCGAAGTCGTCCATCGGTGAGGTGAAGAACGGCGACAGCCACACCGCATCGACACCCAGGTCGGCGAGATAAGCGAGCTTTCCGGTCACGCCGGGCAGATCGCCCACCCCGTCGCCGTTGGAATCGGCGAAGCTGCGGGGATAGACTTGATAGAAGACCGCGCACTTCCACCAGGGCGCGGTCGCTTCCATGTTCAGCCGGCTTTCCTCTCGAAAGCCGCGCTGATGATCAGGTCGACTTCATTGCCGACCATTGGAACGTATTTGGTCACCCCGAATTCGCTGCGCTTGATCCTGCCGGTGGCCTCGAAGCCGACGGTATAGGCGTGGCTGAGCGGATTCATGCCGGCGCCGTTGAATCGCGCCTTCAAGGTCACCGGCCGGGTGACTCCGTGGAGCGTCAGCTCGCCGGTGACGTCCGCCTGGCCAGATCCGGTCGGGATCACCCTCTCCGACTTGAAGGTGATGGTCGGAAACCTGGCGGCGTCGAACCATTCGCCGCCCTTGAGTTCATCGTCCAGCTTCGCATTGGTGGTGGAGATGCTGGCGGTCGGGACGCTGACGCTCACCTGGCTGGCGGCCGGCGCCCCGGGGTCCAGGGTCAGGGCGCCCGAGGCGCCGGTGAAATTCCCGTACCAGGTGGTGAAGCCGAGGTGCGAAACACTGAAGAGAATCCGGGTGTGCATGGGCTCGACGGCGTAGACGCCGGCTCGGACGGCGGCAGGATCGGGGTTGGCGATTGACTGGGCGCGGGCCGCGCCGCCGACGCCTAGCGCCGCGGCGAACGCCAGGGCGGTGAGGATCTTCATCGGTGTGCTCCTTGTTGCAACCTCGCCCTTATCGCAGGTCGGCCGCGGTCCATCCACCGCCGAGCGCCGCGATCAGATCGACCGCTGTGGAAAGGCGCATGGCCTCCAGCGCCAACTCGCTGTTCTGGGCGTTCAGGGCGGTCGCCTGGGCCGTCGCCACGGTCGTGTAGTCCACGGTTCCGGCCCGGTATTCATTGAGGGTTATGGTGACGTTCTGCGTCGCCGCTCCCGAGGAGCGCCTGGTGTAGACCTGCTCGGCGATCAACACCCTTTGGGCGGCCATGTTGTCCTCGACCTGGCCGAAGGCGGTGAGCGTGGTCTGGCGATAGTTGGCCACCGCCTGGTCATAGGCGGCGCGCGCGGCGGCGACCCTGGCCTTGCGAAGGCCCGCATCGAATACGGTTTCGGCGACCGAGGCGCCCAGGGACCAGAAGGTATTGGAAGCGTTGAACAGTTTTGACAGCGCGCTCGAGGCGGCGCCGCCCTCGGCGGAAAGAGTCAGGTTGGGGTAATAGGCGGCGACCTGGATGCCGATGGCGGCGTTGGCGGCCGCCGCCAGTCGCTCGGAAGAAGCGACGTCGGGCCGGCGTTGCAGCAGGGCCGACGGCACACCGGCGGGGATATCCGGAGTCTGGAGGGTCCAGGCGGCCGACGGCAGGGTGAGCGACGCGGGCGTCTGGCCCGCCAGTATCGCGATGGCGTGCTCGCTCTTGGCCCGCTGCTGGGCCAGGTCCTCGTCGGTGGCTTGGGCGCTGGCCAGTTGGCTCTCGGCCGTCAGCACATCGCTCCTGGCCGCCACGCCGACCTTGTACTTGTTCTGGGTCACCGCCAGCGAACGGGCGTACGAAGCCACGGTGGTGTCGTAGAGGCGCTTTTCCTGATCAAGCTGGCGAAGCTGAATGTAGTCCACGGCCAGTTCCATCTGGGCGGAGAGGCGCGCGTTGGCGACTAGCGCCTCGTCGGACTGGGCGGTAGCCTTGGCGTTCTCGATCGCCCGCCGCACCGCGCCCCATAGGTCGGGCGCCCACGAGGCCCCGGCGCCTATCTGGTAGGTGGTCCTGTTACCCGTCGTGGTGACCGCCGTCGTTCCGCCGGACGTCGTTCCGCCGTTTGTCCCCGAGATCACCGTCGTCCCCCCCGAGTTTCCGCTCGCCACGGTGGCCGAGCCATTGAGGGTGATGGTGGGAAACAGCGCCGCGCGTTGCTCGGAGACCAGGGCGCGAGCCTGGCGATAGGCCGCCTCGGCGGCGGCGAGGGTCTGGTTGGAAGCCGCGACCCGCCTTTCGAGTTCGTTCAGGGTCGGGTCGTTGAACACCGTCCACCAGTCCTTGCGGTCCGCCGCGTCGGAGGGATGGATCGGAGCCCATCCGGCGGCCTCCTTGTAGGTCAGCGAGATCGGCGTGGCCGGACGGCGATAGTTGGGTCCGACCAGGCAGCCGGCGAGGCTCGCGCAGGCGAGAAGCGACAGAACGACGGGGCGATGAAGCGCGGAAACGGTGGGCATGGCGAACTCTGTCAGACTGCGGGAACCGGATCAGGTCCTAGGTTGTGCAACCGGTGGCGGCGCGGGTTCCGGCGGTTGCTGAGGCGATCGAGGTACAGATACACCACCGGTGTGGTCAAAAGGGTGATCACCTGGCTCACCAGCAAACCGCCGATGATGGTGATGCCGAGTGGGCGACGAAGCTCCGCGCCGTCTCCCCAGCCGATCGCCAGGGGAAGGGCGCCGAGAATGGCCGCGAAGGTGGTCATCATGATGGGTCGGAAACGAGTGAGAGCCGCCTGGCGGATGGCGTCGTGGGCCGACAGGCCGTGTTCGCGTTCGGCGGCGATGGCGAAGTCGATCATCAGGATGGCGTTCTTCTTGACGATGCCGATGAGCAGGATGACGCCGATCAGGGCGATGATCGAAAACTCTATGTGGAAGATGATCAGCGCGATCACCGCGCCGATCCCGGCCGAGGGCAGGGTCGAGAGCACCGTCAGAGGATGGATGTAGCTCTCATAGAGGATGCCCAGCACGATGTAGATCGCCACCAGAGCCGCCAGCACCAGGACCGGCTCGCTGGCAAGCGATTGCTGGAACACCTTGGCCGTACCCTGGAAGGCGCCGTGGATGGTCGCCGGCATGTGGATTCCCGCCTGCGCCTCGGCGATGGCGCGGGTGGCGTCGCTGAGGGATTTTCCCTGCGCCAGGTTGAACGAGATGGTGGTGGCCGGCTCGGTGTCCTGGTGGCTCACCGAGGTCGGCGTGGCCCCGTCGGCCCAATGGGCGACGGCCGAGAGCGGGGTGATGACCTCGGGCGTCGTGCTGACCGCGACGCCCTGCGAAGCGGCCCGTCCGGGGGGGGCGGCGGGACCGGCCACCGCCGTGGCCCCCACCGCCAGGGCCGCGCCGGAGCCGGCTCCCAAAGCCCCGGGTTGTCCGGCGACATTGGCCGAGCCGGGGGCGTTGTTGTTGGCCGCGATTGTCGTGGTCGAGGGGGACGCGGAGGCGGACGCAGAAGCGCCCGAGGGACTGGTGGTCGAGGTCGAGGAGCCGAAGGGAGTGGCCAGGGCCAGGGCGCGGGTCTTGGCGGTCGCGCTGGCGGCCAGGGTCGCCGGACTGGAGCCGGCCTTGGTGGCCACCGAGGCGGCCAAGGTCTTGGCTACCGCGCTTGCGCCGAGGGTCGCGGCGGTCGAGCCGAACCTGGTGGCGGCGGCGAAGGCGCGGGTGGCGGGCGTGGAACTGGTCGCGGTCGAGGCGGCGCCGGTGCTGACGTAGATGTCGTCCAGCGCGGTAGGATCCTGGGTGTAGCGCGGATCGGCCTCCATGATGATCTTGTATTGGTTGGTTTCCTGATAGATCGTCGAGACCTGACGCTGGCCGAAAGCGTCGTAGAGGGTGTTGTCGATCTGGACGTCGGTGAGGCCGAGGCGGGCGGCCTTGTCGCGGTCCACGGTGACGTAGCTTTCCAAGCCATGGTCTTCCTGGTCGGTGTTGACATCGACGAGCGCCGCCTGGCCCTTCATCGCCTCCGCCAGCTTCGAAGCCCACAGCCGCAAGGTCGGCAGATCCGGAGCCTGGAGGGTGTATTGGTATGTCGCGTTGCTCTGGCGACCACCGACCTGAACGTCCTGCACCGGATTGAGAAACAGGCTGGCGCCGACCACGCGGGCGAGTTTCGGACGCAGGCGCTGGACGACGACGGGTGAGCCGCCCTTCTGCTGGTTCTTGGGTTTCAAGGTCACGAACATGAAGCCGCCGGCGGCGTTGTTGCCGGCGAACGCGACCTCGGTGGCGACCGACGGATCCTGCCCGACGATGCGCACGAACTGCCGCAGCCGGCCGCTGGTGATCTTGAACGAGCTGGACTGGTCGGACTGCAGACCGCCGGCAAGCAGTCCGGTGTCCTGCTGGGGGAAGAAGCCCTTCGGCGCGATGGCGTAGAGATAGACGCTGAGCAGGATGGTGACGGCCAGCACCACCAGCATCAGGGGGCCGAAGGAGAGCACCCAGTCGAGCGCCTTCTCATATGCCCGCTGCATGCCGTCGAAGGCGCGCTCGGCCATCCGGCCAAGGCCGCCTTGTCGATTTCCCGGCTTGGGCGGATCGACGAGGTACGCGCACATCATCGGCGTGGTGGTCAGGGAGACGACCAGGGAGACCAGGATCGCGGCCGACAGGGTGATGGCGAATTCGCGGAACAGCCTCCCGACGATGCCCCCCATCAGCAGGATCGGGATGAACACCGCGATCAGGGACACGCTTATCGAGAAAACGGTGAAGGCCACCTCCTGCGCGCCGAGCAGCGCGGCCTGGAAGCGGCCCATGCCGGCTTCGACGTGGCGGGTGACGTTTTCGACCACCACGATGGCGTCATCGACCACGAAGCCGGTGGAGACGGTGAGCGCCATCAACGACAGGTTGTCGAGGGAGAAGTGGAGCAGATACATCACCCCCAGCGCTCCCAACAGGGAGACGGTCACCGCGACGCTGGGGATCAGCACGGCCCGGCCATTGCGCAGGAAAAAGGCGACCACCGCGACCACCAGGACGATGGCGATGATCACCGTCCGCTCGACCTCGGCCAGTGAGGCGCGAATGGTGATCGTCCGATCGGCGGCCACCTGCATGTTGATATCGGCGGGCAGCACCTGGGTGAGCGTCGGGATCAGCGCCTTCACCCGGTTCACGGTGTTGATGATGTTGGCGCCCGGCTGGCGGCTGACGACCACGACGATCGCGTTCTTGCCGTTGAACACTCCGAAGTTGTGAACGTCGGTGACCCCATCGACGACGGCGGCGATGTCCGACAGCCGCACCGCCGAGCCGTCGCGGTAGGCGATGATCAGAGGCGCATAGACCGAGGCCTGCAGGCCGGTGTCGTTGGTGTAGATCTGGAACCGGCGAATTCCGTCCTGGACGATGCCCTTGGGGCGGTTGGCGTTGGCCGAAGCGAGCGCGGCGCGCACGTCCTCCAGTCCGATGCCGTATTTGGCGAGCGCCAAGGGGTTCAGCTCCACCCGCACCGCCGGCAGGGAGGCGCCGCCGATGGTCACGTCCCCGACCCCCTTCACCTGGCTGAGCTGCTGCTGGATGATGGTCGAGGCGACATCGTAGATCTGGCCGGGCGTGCGGGTGGCCGACGTCAGGGCCAGGATGAGGATCGGCGCGTCGGCGGGGTTCCGTTTACGGTAGGTGGGGTTGCTGCGCAGAGTGGTCGGCAGATCGGCGCGGGCCGCGTTGATCGCCGCCTGAACGTCCCTGGCGGCGCCGTCGATGTTCCGGTCGAGCGCGAACTGCAGGGTGATGTTCGACTGGCCGACTCGACTGCTGGAGGTCATCTGACTGACGTCGGAGATGATCCCCAGGCGTTTCTCCAGCGGCGTCGCGACACTGGTGGCCATGGTTTCGGGACTGGCGCCGGGAAGCGAGGCGCTCACCGAGATGGTCGGGAAATCCACCTGCGGCAGAGGGGAAACCGGCAGCAGGAAGAATGCCGCCACGCCGGCCAGGGCGATCCCGGCGGTCAGCAGCACCGTGGCGATCGGCCGGTTGATGAAGGCGCCGGGCAGGCTCACGAGGCGGCCGGTCCCGGGTTGGGTTCAGCCTCGGAGAGGCCGGGATCGGACTCGCCCTTGCGGTCGTTCTTTCCGCGGCCGAACCGCCGCGCCAAGCCGTCGAACTGGAGATAGATCACCGGCGTGGTGAACAAGGTCAGCGCCTGGCTGACGATCAGGCCGCCGACGATGCTGAGGCCAAGCGGGTGGCGAAGCTCGGAACCGACCCCCCAGCCGAGCATCAGGGGAAGGGCGGCGAACAGGGCCGCCAGGGTGGTCATGATGATCGGACGGAAACGCAGCAGGGCGGCCTGGTGGATGGCCTCCCTGGGCGCCATGCCGTCGTGGCGCTCGGCGTCCAGCGCGAAGTCGATCATCATGATCGCGTTCTTCTTGACGATCCCGATCAGCAGGATGATGCCGATGATTCCGATCACTCCGAGATCCTGGCCGGCGACCAGCAGGGCGAGGAGGGCCCCCGCGCCGGCCGAGGGCAGGGTCGAGAGGATGGTGATCGGGTGGATGTAGCTCTCATAGAGCACGCCCAGGACGATGTAGACGGTGACGATGGCCGCCAGGATCAGCCACAGTTCGTTGCCAAGCGAGGCCTTGAAGGCGTTGGCCGCGCCCAGGAACACGGTGGTCACCGTCGCGGGCGCCTTGATCGCTCGCTCGTCGTTCTGAATGGCGGCCACGGCGGCCCCGAGGGAGACGCCGGGCGCGGTGTCGAAGGAGATATTGGCGGCCGGGAACTGGCCCACGTGGTTGATCTGCAGGGGAGAGGCGCGCGTCTCGATGGTGGCGATGGCCGACAGCGGCGTGGGCGTGCCGTTGCCGGCCGAAAGATAGAGGTTCTTCAGCGCATCCGGCGTCTGGATGGTGTGCTCGTCGGCCTGAAGGATCACCCGCTCCTGGCTCGACTGGGTGAAGATCGTCGAGATGATCCTCTGGCCAAAGGCGTAGTAGAGCGTGTCGTCGACCGTCGCCGGGGTGATGCCCAGGCGGCCGGCGGCGTCGCGGTCGATGTTGATGTAGGCCGACAATCCCGCGCCCTGCAGATCGGAGGCGACGTTGCGCACTTTCGGCTCGCTGGCCAGCCGAGCGACCAGCTGGCTGGCCCAATCACCCACCGTCTTGGTGTCCGCGCCCTGAAGCGAGAACTGGTACTGGGTGCGACCGCCAGTGGAATCGATCGTCAGATCCTGAACCGGCTGCAGATAGAGCGTGACCCCGGCAACGGCGTCCGCCTCCTTGCGAAGGCGATCCAGGGTCGCCGGCAGCGGGCCGGTGCGATGGCCGAAGGGCTTGAGATTGATCAGCATCCGGCCGTTGTTGAGGGTCGTGTTGACGCCATCGACGCCGATGAAACTGGTCAGGCTATCGACGTCCGGATCGCCGAGAAGCTTGTCGGCCACCTGTTGCTGGGTTGCCATCATGCCCTGATAGGAGATCGACTGGCTGGTCTCGGTCACCGCCTGGACGAGGCCGGTGTCCTGGGTCGGGAACAGGCCCTTGGGGATGATCAGGAACAGGATCACCGTCAGCGCCAGGGTGACGCCGGCGACGATCATGGTCAGGCCCTGCCGGTCCAGAACCCAGACCAGGGCGCGGTCGTACTGGGCGACCACCTTGTCGATGAGCGCCTTCGATCGCCTGCCGAACCTGGTTTCCTCGACCTTGTCGTGTGTCCGCAGCCAGCGCGCCGACAGCGTCGGAACCAGGGTGAGCGAGACGATCGCCGAGATGACGATGGTCACCGCCAGGGTGATGGCGAACTCGCGGAACAGCCGTCCGACCACGTCGCCCATGAACAGCAGTGGGATCAGCACCGCGATCAGCGAGACGGTGAGCGAAATGATCGTGAAGCCGATCTGCTCGGCGCCCTTGAGGGCCGCGGCCATCGGCGTCTCGCCGGCCTCGATATAGCGCGAGATGTTCTCGATCATCACGATGGCGTCATCGACGACGAAGCCGGTGGCGATGGTCATCGCCATCAAGGTGAGATTGTTCAGCGAGAAATGCAGAAGATACATCACCGCGAAGGTGCCGACGAGCGAGAGCGGCACGGCGACGCTGGCGATGAAGGTCGCCGGCACGCTGCGCAGGAAGACGAAGATCACCGCCACCACCAGGACGACGCTGAGCATCAACTCGAATTCGACGTCGGTGACCGAGGCGCGGATGCCCGTGGTACGGTCGGTGACGACCTGGACGTTCACGCCCGCCGGGAGGCCGGCGGTGAGCACCGGCAGAGCCTGCTTGATCGCATCGACGGTGCTGATCACATTGGCGCCCGGCTGGCGCTGCACGTTCAGCAGCACCGCCGGGGTGCGGTTGTACCAGGCCCCCAGCTCGGTGTTCTCCGAGCCGGCGATGACGCTGGCGACGTCGGAGAGGCGCACCGGCGCGCCGTTCTGGAAGGCGATGATCTGCGAGGCGTAGTCGCCAGCGGTCAACAGCTGGTCGTTGGCGTCGATGGTGTAGGCCCGCGTCGGCCCGTCGAAATTGCCCTTCGCGCCGTTGGAGTTGGCCGAGGAGATCGCTGTGCTCAGCTGCGACAGGGTGAGGCCGTAGGAAGCGAGCTGCTCGGCATTGGCCTGGATGCGCACGGCCGGGCGCTGGCCGCCGCTGACCGAGACCAGGCCGACACCCGACAATTGGGAGATTTTCTGGCCGAGCTGCTGGTCGCCGAAGTTCTCGACCTGGGTCAAGGGGACCGTCTTCGAGGTCAGCGCCAAGGTCAGGACCGGCGCGTCGGCGGGGTTGACCTTGGCGTAGATCGGCGGCGCCGGCAGATCGGTCGGCAGAAGACTCGTGGCCGCGTTGATCGCCGCCTGGACCTCCTGCTCGGCGACGTCCAGGCCGAGACTGAGATCGAACTGCAGATTGATCACCGACGAACCGCTCGAACTGACCGACGACATTCGGTTGAGCTGGGTCATCTGGCCAAACTGGACTTCCAGCGGCGCGGTGACCGTGGTCGCCATGACCTCGGGGCTGGCCCCGGGATAGGAGGTGGTCACCTGGATGGTCGGGTAGTCGACCTCGGGCAGGGCCGACAGCGGCAGGAACCTGAACGCCACCATTCCCGCCAACATGATCGCCGCCATCAACAGCGACGTGGCCACCGGGCGCATGATGAACGGGCGGGAGGGACTCATGAGAAGGCTCCTTCTCCCCTTGCGGGAGAAGGTGTCGGCGAAGCCGACGGATGAGGGGTTTCACCGGCCGCGGGGACTTCCGATCGTGCAGTAGGGTCCGTCGAAGAACTCCCCACCGACACCGCTCGACCCCTCATCCGACCCGCTCTCGCGGGCCACCTTCTCCCGCAAGGGGAGAAGGGTAGTGAGGACACTCCTGCCGTTCGCACCTCATCCGCCGGCCGGCGCGGCGCCGCTCCCGCCGCCCCGGCGATGGTGACCGTGACCGGCCGCCGCGGCGGCGCCGCCGGCGGGACGCTGGCCCGGCAGGACGACCTTCGCGCCGTCGCGAAGGCGGTCGCCGCCGTCGGTGATCACGCTCTGGCCGACGGCAAGGCCAGAGGTGATCGAGACCGTCTCGGCCGTGCCCGGTCCGACCTTGACCAGTCCCGACTTCACCGTCTTGTCCGGCTGCAGAAGCCACACGTAGTCGCCCTGGGGGCCGTGGCGCACGGCGGTGGTGGGAACCGTGACCTGGCGCTGGAGGGTATCGACGAGCAGGACCACGTTGACGAATTGATTTGGGAACAGACTTCCCCCGGCGTTGGCGAAGGAAGCCTTGGCCTTCACCGTCCCGGTGGTGGGGTCGATCAGATTGTCCAGGGTCGCCAGGGTCCCTGTCGCCAGGACCGCTCCGCCGGCGCGGTCGTAGGCGGTGGCCTTGAGGCCCGCCGCGCCCTGAGTGGCGATCGCGCCGATCGCGCTTTCCGGCACCGAAAAGACCACGGTTATCGGATCGAGCTGGGTCACCACCGTAAACGGGGTCGTCTGGTTGGCGGTGATCAGATTGCCGGGATCGATCTGACGCAGGCCGATCCGGCCCGAAACCGGCGAGGTGACCCGCGTGAACGAGAGATTGAGGCGAGCGTTGGCCACCGCGGCGCGGTCGGTGATCACCGTGCCTTCGTCCTGGCGCACGAGCGCGGCCTGGGTGTCGTAGGTCTGGCCGGCGATCGAGTCCTGCGCGCGCAAAGCGCCGTATCGCTTGAGGTCGAGCCGGGCGTCGGCGAGCAGGGCCTCGTCGTGCACCAGCGTCCCCTGAGCCTGATCGAGGGCCACCTGGAACGGACGAGGATCGATCTGGGCCAGCAGCTGGCCCTTCCGCACGACCTGGCCTTCCCTGAAACCGACGCGGTCGAGCATGCCGGCAACCCTCGCCTGGATCTCGACGGTCGCCACCGGCGTCACCGAACCCAGCGCGCTCACCGTGATCGGAATGTCGCTGAGCGCCGCCTTGGCCACGCCGACGGTGATTGCCGGCCGGCCGCCGGGGCCGGCGGCGGCCGAGCCGCCTCGACCCCCGTGGCCGCCTCCCCGCGCGCCTCCGGCGCCCGACGCCGCGCCGCTCTTGACGCATCGGGAAAGGACGACGGCCAAAACCAGGGCGATGACGATCACGCCGGCGATCCAGGCAAGGGTGCGCCACGCCGGACGTTGGCGGCGAGCCGGAGCCGGGCGCGGCGCGGGTGTCGTGTCGGTCATCCCGCCTCCTATGGCGTCAGGGCCGGGCGCCGCGACAGCGGCGGGTTTTCTCGGCACATCGCGGCGTTTTGTTGTCCCATCTCGCCGTGATCTAACGGGGCTGTGTGGAATCGGCCGACCATAGCTGCGAGCCCGGGCGTTCGCCAGACGGGAGGCGCCGCGGTGAAGGCGCTCGTCACCGGGGCCGGGGGCCAACTGGGTCGCGCTCTGGCGGCGCTGGCGCCTTCGGCCTGGACGGTGGCCGCCCTGGATCGAACCCGCCTCGACATCACCGACGCCAGTGGGACGCTTGAGACCGTCGAGGCCGCGCGGCCGGATCTGATCATCAACGCCGCCGCCTATACCGCCGTCGATCGCGCCGAGGCCGAGCCGGATCTCGCCTTTCGAGTCAACGCCGATGGTCCGGCCAATCTGGCGCGCGCCGCCGCGCGGGTCGGGGCGCGCCTGATCCATGTCTCCACCGACTTCGTTTTCGACGGCCGTTCAGGCGTGCCGTGGCGTCCGTCGGATGCCACCGCGCCGCTCGGAGTCTATGGGGCTTCGAAGCTCGCCGGCGAACAGGCGGTTCTGGCCCTGGACGCCGGGAGCCTGATCGTGAGGAGCGCCTGGGTCTATTCCCGCCACGGCGCCAACTTCCTCACCACCATGCTGGGCCTGATGAATGATCGGGCCGAGATCCGCGTGGTCGCCGACCAGATTGGCACGCCCACCTCCGCCGCGTCGCTGGCGACGGCGCTGTGGCGCCTCGCCGAGACCGACGCGCGCGGCGTCCTGCACTACACCGACGCCGGCGTCGCCTCGTGGTATGACTTCGCCCAGGCCATCGCCGAGGAGGCCGCGCCGCGCGGTCTGGTCCCGGCCGGCGCCAGGGTCACGCCGATCGCCGCCGCCGACTACCCGACCGCGGCTCGCCGTCCCGCCTTCAGCGTCCTCGAGACATCGGAGGCCCGGCGGCTTCTCGGCGCCCCGGTGGAGCATTGGCGTGAACGCCTGCGCGAGGTTCTGGAGGCGATGCGCGACCGCCCCTAGTGGCGGCCAGGCGCTGATATCGGCCCCGATCTCCGGAGCCGGCATTGGGGAGAATCAGTCTACAGCGAAGCTGGGGTTGGCCTCGGCTTCGCGCCGCGAGTCGAGCGTTCCATGGGGGGCTCCGCTTGGCTCTGGCTCGATTCGAGGACGCCTGGCCCGAGCCGCGGTTCGAAGCGCCGCCGCATGACGCGCCCGTGCTCGCCTTCACCCTCGTTCTGATCGTCGCGGCCGTGGCGCCCGTGCTCTACGGTTTTGTCGCCTTTCATGGCCAGTGGGTCCGGATGACGCAGCCGGCGGTGATTCGGCATGTCGCCTTCAACTGGCTCGCCAATGGCGTCGTCGTGCTCGGCGCCGCCAGGCTCACCGGCCGCTTCGACCGCAAGTTGGCCAAGGTCTTCTCGCGCACCTTCCTGGCGCACGGCGCCCTGGCCTTTCTCACGCTCGTCTTCCGCCACTACTATTCGATCCCGATGATGCTCGCCGGCGTTGTCTGTTCCGGAGTGTTGGGCGTGGGAACGATGTACGCGCGCCACGCCCAGGGCCGGGAGCGCGTCGGCGTGCTGGGTCCGGTCAATCCGGCGATCCTGGCGAGCGTCATCGACTGGGAGAGGATCGACGATCCAGACGCCTCCCTGCGTCGCTTCGACTGGCTTCTCATCACCTTTGCCGGCGACGTGCCCAGGGCGTGGTCGCCGGTCGTCTGCCGCGCCCTGGTGGCGGGCAAACGGGTCCGGCACCTGTCGGAGTACCTCGAGGAAGCCGAGGGCGTGGTGGCGGTCGAACATTTCAACCTCGATCATCTTGCCAAGGGTGGCGCCGCCGGTTGGCGCGCCGGCAAGCGCCTGATCGATGTCATGCTGGTGATCGCCACCCTGCCGCTGACCCTGCCGGTTCTCGGTCTCGCCGTCGCCGCCGCGCGGGCGACCATGGGCCGGCCGACGTTCTTCGTGCAGAGCCGTGTCGGCCAGGGCGGCCGCGTGTTCGACATGTTCAAGCTGCGCACCATGCGCCCGGCGCGCGAGGCGGAACGCGGCGTCGCGACCCTCGAAGGCGATACCCGGATCACGCCGCTCGGCCGCTGGCTGCGCCGCTTCCACATCGACGAGCTGCCACAGTTGCTCAACGTCCTCATCGGCGACATGAGCCTCGTCGGTCCGCGACCCGAGCAGCCGGGACTGGCCGAAACCTATGCCCGCAAGGCCCCGGCCTTCGCCTATCGCCAGCTCGTGCGGCCCGGGATCACCGGCTGGGCGCAGGTGCGCGCCGGCTACGCCGCCGACCTCGCCGAGACGCGGGTCAAGCTCGGCTTCGACCTCTACTATCTGAAGAACTTCTCCGTCGCCCTCGACGCCCAGATTCTCCTGCGGACGGTCGGGACCCTGGTCAGCGGCGGCGGGGTGCGATGAGCGGATCGGTCCTGGTCACCGGCGGGGCCGGCTACATCGGCAGCCACGCGGTTCTCGCCATGGCCGAGGCGGGATACGATCCGATCGTTCTCGACGATCTGAGCACCGGGGTTCGCGAGGCGGTCCCGCCGGGCGTCGCCTTTTTTCAGGGCGCCGCGGGCGACGCCGTCCTGATCGACGAGATTCTGGACCGGCACGAGATCGGCGCCGTCGCCCACTTCGCCGGCAGCATCCTGGCCCCGGAGTCGATCGAGGCGCCTCGGAAGTACTATCTCAACAACACGGTCCAGACCCTTGCTCTCCTGGACCGATGCATCGAGGCCGGGATCCCCCAGTTCATCTTCTCCTCGACCGCGGCGGTCTATGGCGAACCGCGAACCAATCGCCTCAGCGAGGAGGCCAGCACGGTTCCGATCAGCCCCTACGGCGCCTCCAAGCTGTTTTCCGAGCGCATGCTGAGCGACGCGGCGGCGGCTCATCCCGGCTTTCGGCCGGTGTGCCTGCGCTATTTCAACGTCGCCGGCGCCGACGAGGAGGGGCGGGCCGGGCAGCGCGGCGTCCGGCGCACTCACCTGATGGCGGCGGCCATCGACGTCGCCCTGGGCCTTCGTCCGCACCTCGATATCTACGGCGCCGACTACGACACCCGCGACGGCACCTGCGAGCGCGACTACATTCATGTCAGCGACCTGGCCGACGCCCACGTCGCCGCCCTGCGCTATCTCGAAGACGACGGCGAGCCGGCGGTGATGAACTGCGGCGCCGGCGCCGGCTATTCGGTGCTCGAGGTCGTCGCCGCCCTGGAGGCGATCATCGGCCGATCCCTCGAGGTTCGCTGGGCCGGCCGCCGGCCCGGCGACCCGGCCCGCCTGCTCGCCGACGCCAGCGAAATCCACCGCCGCCTCGCCTGGCGCGCCACCCGCTCCGGCCTGCCGGAAATCCTCGACTCGGCTCTGCGCTGGCGGCGCGACCACCCGAATTAAGGACGGGGGCGGCCACCGAGGATGGCGTGCGCGCCATCACCCACGACATCGCCCGGACCCGCGATGTGCTCTACCTGGGACGCCCGCACGGGGCGCCTGGTGTCAACGCGAAGTAGAAATGTCCCCTGATCGTCCCAAGTAGGAATGTCCCCTGGTGGCGGGATGGCAGGGGGTGGGTAACGCTCGGGAGCGCGCTATCAGAGGGCGCTGTAGCGAGCGAGCGTTATCCACGCCCGAGGGAAGAGGCGGGCAGCCGCGGCTTTGCTGGGCGGCGATGATGGTCTCGATGCGAACGTCGATGGTTTTCTCGTCCTCGGCTGGATCGGGGACGGGGTAGGCGGCGAAGGCGGTGACTGGGAGAATTCTGTCCTTGTAGTGGACGGTCATTCCGCCGCCGATGAAGTGGTGCAAGACGACCTTGGCGCCGCGCAGGGCGGTTCCGGGGCCGCTGGTGTTGACGCAGTAGATCGTGCCGCCGGCGCGGAAGGTGAGCGCCTTGGACAGAATCCTTTCCTCGCGCCGGGCCAGGGCGTCGTCGAGGGCGTGCTCGGTGTCGGTCCAGGGCCGGTGCGCGGAGAGGGGATTGGATGGCGGCACGGCGAACTTGTTGTTCCAGGTGGCGATGAAAGTGGGTGCGAAGGCGTTGGCCGCCTCGATCCCGGCGACGCCGCGAAGGCGCATCTCCTTGACCAGGCGGTCCTGCAGGGTCTGGTTGGCCCGCTCCACCCTTCCCTTGGCCTGCGGGGTCAGGGCATGGATCGGGGTGATCCCCAGCCGATCGGCCACACGACCAAACTCGGTCTTGCCATCGCCGCTGGCGGCATCCTTGGCGTTGACCCGGAATATCCCATGTCGATCAGAATAGAACGCCAGGGGACGGCCATGCTGAAGGACATGACAGCGAAGGGTCTCCAGATAGGCGCGCGTCGTCTCGGCCGGCGCGAAGCGCAGCGCCGTCAGCCGACTGGTCGCGTCGTCGATGAACACGATCAGCGTGCAGCGCGGCGCGCGGCCTTCGAACCAGTCGTGCGGACTGCCGTCGATCTGGATCAGCTCGCCAAACCTCGGCCGGCGCTGACGAAGCTGAAACACCCGCTTGGCCCGACGGCGCTTGGGCTTCCAAAGGCCCAGGGCGATCTGCATCCGGCGAACGGTCTCGGCCGAGACGACGACCCCCTCCAACTCGGCCAGCTTCTCGGCCGCCAGCGTCGGCCCGAAGTCTGGATACTTGTCCCGCAGGATCGCCTCGATCCGCCCGCGCAGATCGTCAGCCAGCCGGTTGTTCGAAGGCCGGCCGCGCTGGCGCGACACCAGGCCGGCGTCACCGCGTTCCCGCCAAAGACGCACCAGGCGCTTGACCTGGCGAACGCCGATCCCAAGCCGTTCAGACGCCTCACGCTGGCCCAGCCGCGCCTCACACGCCTGCCGAACCAGATACACCCGCTCGCGCTCCGACGCGCTCATCCCCACAATCCCTTCGACCATCGACCCCCCAAACCTGGCCGAAGCCAAAAGGGGACATTCTAACTTTGGAGGAAGGGGACATTCCTACTTGGGGCTAACACGCACGGGGCGCCTGGTTGTTCGGTTGACCTTAAATCAGTATGATTGGTTCCAAATCACCGGAGCGCACAATGACGACGAGGGTGTTCACGGCGCACGTTCCTCTGCCGTTGGCGGAGAAAGTCGATCTGCTGGCCGCTCGCCTTGAACGGTCCCGAGGATGGATCGTGAAACAGGCTCTGACCGCCTGGGTCGACCGGGAAGAGGACTATCGTCGCCTCACCCTGGAGGGATTGGCCGACGTCGATGGCGGTCGCGTCGTCGATCACGCCGCCATCGAGGCGTGGGCGCGGAGCCTGGAGGTCCTCGAAATCGACCCCTCGCCGTCCTGACGCGGATTAAGTGGATCGGCAAGGCGCGATCCGACCTGACGCGCCTCTACGATTTCCTGGCGCCGGTCAACCGGCGGGCCGCCAGCAGCCACACGGGTCACGGGCTGGGTGAATGGGTATCCTATCGACGCATTCAGTTGATGCATTCAGAATGTCGCCTTCCGGCGAAGTCATTCCGGAAGCATCCCGATCGTGCCCAGCCATTTTTCCACCAATTGAGGCCACCCGGACACGGGGAGCTTCTTCTCTCGCAGCCCGAACGCATGGCCGCCTTGTGCGTAGGCGTGCAACTCCACGGGAACGCCGGCCTTTTTCAGCCCCATGTAATAGCTCAGCGCATCTTCGACCTGATCGACATGGTCGTCTTCATTCTGCAGGAGGAAGGTCGGAGGCGTCTGAGGCGTGATACGACTCTCGATCTCCGGGTTCAGCGCGATGCTGTTCTTGGCCAGGGACAGGTGTCCGGGATAAAGAGCAATGGCGAAGTCTGGACGGGAGCTTTCCTGGTCCGCCGCGTCCATCGGCGCATACAGTCGATCTTTGAAGCGCGTACTTGCCTCCGCCACCAAAAATCCGCCCGCTGAAAACCCGAGCACTCCGACCTCGTGTGGATCGATGCGCCATTCGGCGGCATGGTGGCGCACCAGCCTCAACGTTCTCTGGGTATCCTCCAGCGACGGAACCGAAATCGCCAGATTGTGCGGGCGACAATCGCATTGCCAGACATAGGGGGCACTGGGGACGCGATATTTCAGCAAGACGCAGGTGATGCCTCTGGATGTCAGCCAATCGCAGATCTCGGTCCGTTCGAGATCCATGGTCAGCACCTGGAAGCCGCCGCCTGGAATGACGACGACCGCGGCGCCGGTGTTCTTACCCTTCGGGGCATAGACCGTCATCGTGGGCCGGGTCACATTGGTCACGGCCCCCTGGCTGAGGGTCTCCGGCCCCGGGACTGACTGCTCGTCGGGCGCCGCTCCCGGCCAGATCAGCATCTGAGTATGACCCGGCGACGGCTGCCAGACGCTCGGCTCCGCGCCACGTGCGGCCCCCTGACAGACCGACGTGAGAAGAAGAGGCCCCGCAAGAGCCACGGCGCAGGAAAACTTCGTGATGCTCGATGCTCCTCCGAGCTTCAGGTGAAGCTATCGCCCACCACGCCGCCCCTCAGCCGTCGGGGGCGCCCAGGTCGTACCGCCCTTCAACCCTTGTAGCCATCCCGGAATTCGGCCATCTTCGCCGCTACGACCGGGTCCTCGCATAGCCGGCTATAGTTGACATTGAAGGCGAGTGCTTCCGCGGGTGTGCCTCCTACCTCTGGAGCCGTTGTCCTGAATCCCAAATCGTACTGCACCCGTCTATCCAGATCTTCACCACTCACACCGTACTTCGAGGCGTATGTGTGTGAGAATTGCGTTACCTTGTCAGTAATCACCTTGTTGGACTCGTCTCGTTCAAGTCTGCTGGCGCCCTTATGCAATCGATAAAGATTTACTACACCGGCCGTAAATATATTTCCAAGGACCAGCTTGGCGCGCTCTTTATGTATGTCGGCTTTTGTAAACGAGCTTGTCTCGGTGCCGGCATTGGCCAGCGCTTGACGACTGAACAGGCCATCCTTGGTTGAATATACCTTATTGAGTGCTTGCGAAGCCGCCTGGTAGTGTCTTTTGTCTGGCATTGGTGTCATCTCCCCTTGCGTATGCCTAGAACCTTCTCCGCGATCATGGTGATCGACCCGGCCGGAATTTGGTGGCCGCGCCGTCCGGAAAACTCAAGTTATCGCCGGCCGCGCCGTCGCGCAACCGCGCGCGCCTCGCCTCGCGTTCTTCATGCGGGGCGCTGGATCGCCCCTACAGCTTGACCAGCATCTTCCCCAAATTCTCGCCCTTGAAGAGCTTCATGAAAGCCGTCGGCGCATTTGCGATGCCTTCCTCGACGGTCTCCCGCCACTTCACCCTGCCGTCGGCGATCCAGCTGGACATGTCCCTGATGAAGGCGGCCTGCATGTCGGTGTGGCTGGAGACGATGAAGCCTTCGAGGCGCAGCTGCTTGCCGACGGCCATGATCAGGCCGCGCACGCCCTCGCTCTGGGCCATGTCGGCGGCGTTGTATTGCGAGATCATCCCGCAGAGGGCGAAGCGGCCGAAGGGCCGGGCGGCCATCAGGGCGGCGTCCATGTGGGTCCCGCCGACGTTCTCGAAATAGACGTCGATGCCTTCGGGCGCGGCGCGCATCAGGGCGGCGGTGAGGTCCTTCTCGGCTTTGTAGTCGATGACGTGATCGACGCCGATCTCCTTCAGGTAGGCGGCCTTCTCCGCGCCGCCGGCCGAGCCGATCACCGTGTGGCCCTTGAGCTTGGCGATCTGGCAGACCACCTGGCCGACGGCGCCGGCGGCGGCCGAGACGAAGACGATGTCGCCGTCCTTCAGCGCCGCGATCTTCAGCAGGCCGACATAGGCGGTGAGGCCCGGCATGCCAGCGACGCCCAAGAAGGCCTGGGGAGGCAGGCCGTGGGTGTCGAGCTTCTGCACCGCGCCGGCCGGGGCGTTGAACGCTTCGCGCCAGCCGAGGAAGCTCTGCACCAGGTCGCCGGCCTTGAAGGACGGATCGTTGGAGTGGGCGATCTCGCCCACCGCGCCGCCCTGCATGGCCTCGCCGATCTGGAACGGCGGCGCATAGCTCCTCACATCGTTCATCCGCCCGCGCATATAGGGATCGACGGTCATCCAGGTGTTGCGCACCTGGACTTCGCCCGGACCCGGATCGGGCAGATCGACGCTGGCGACCTCGAAATTGTCGGCGGTCGGCACGCCGGTGGGCCGGCTCCTGAGGCGGACTTCGCGGGAGGTGGTCATCGGGTCTCTTCCTTCGTCTTCTGCCCGGCGTGGGTTCAAACGGATGTTTAGCGTGGACCGGGCCGGCGCTCCAGTGGCGATCGGTGGGTCGGCCGTGCTAGGTGGCGCGCGATGACCGCGATCCTGCGAGCCGGCGTCGTCGGGGCCGGCGTGTTCGGCGGCCACCATGCCGCCAGATATGCCGAACTGGCGGGCGTGGCGCTGGCCGCGGTCCTCGACACCCACCCGGACCGCGCCCTGGCGCTGGCCGAGCGCCACGGCGGCGAGGCGTTCGACGATCTCGGCGCGTTCCTGGCCGCCGTCGATGTGGTTTCGGTCGCATCGCCGGCGGTATCGCACGGCCGGGTGGCTCTCGCCGCGCTTCGCGCCGGCAAGTGCGTCTATGTCGAAAAGCCGATCGCCACGACGCTGGAGGACGCCGACGCCATCGTCGCCGAAGCCGCCGGGCGCGGCCTCGTCGCGGCCTGCGGATTCCTCGAGCGGGCGGCCTTCCAGGCCATCGGGCTCCTCGACGCGCCGAGGCCGCCAGTCCGCCTCGAGGCCGCGCGGCTGGGGCCGCCGTCGGCGCGCAATCTCGACGTCTCGGTGGTGCTGGATCTGAT
>Ga0075522_10000159_pt1 | contig 44211 bp, 45 predicted proteins | sample NGEPerA_FD_74796 | JGI IMG/M metagenome (GOLD analysis project Ga0075522, IMG submission 74796) | Arctic peat soil microbial communities from the Barrow Environmental Observatory site, Barrow, Alaska, USA - NGEE PermafrostL2-A | ecosystem: Environmental > Terrestrial > Soil > Wetlands > Peat ... | reverse complement strand
GCCGTGGAGGCGGACGGACGGTGCCCCGCCTGCGGCGATGACCACCTCGATGTCCCTGTACGCCGGCAGGGGCACGCCGGCGGCGCCGCAGAGCTTGCGCACCGCCTCCTTGGCCGCCCAGCGGGTCGCCCATCGCTGGGGGTGTCCGTCGCAGTCACGTCCCTCTGCGTCGGTGTAGATCCTGCCCCGCACCTCGGGGCGGCGATCGAGCAGGGCGGTGACCCGCGCGACCGAGGCGATGTCGATCCCGGCGCCGCTGCTCACTCCACGGTGACCGACTTGGCGAGGTTGCGTGGTTGATCGACATCGCACCCGCGGGCCACGGCGACGTGGTACGCGAAGAGCTGCAGGGGCACCACGTTCACGAGTGGCGAGACCAGTTCGTCGACCAGCGGCACCTCGACGACATCACGGACGAAGCCGGCGTCGAAGGGATTCTCACCAGCGCTGACCAGCGCGATGACCGGTGCGTCGCGCGAGCTGACCTCCTGGATGTTGCCGACCATCTTGGCCAGCGTGCGCGACCGTGTCGCAATCGCCACCACGGGCACATCGGGGTCGAGAAGCGCGATGGGGCCGTGCTTCAGCTCGCCCGCCGCGTACCCCTCTGCGTGGATGTACGACACCTCCTTGAGCTTCAGCGCGCCCTCCAGGGCGACCGGGAAATTGACGCCGCGACCGATGAACATGGCGTTGCGTGTGTGCGAGTATCGCTGCGCCATCTCGGCCAGCTGCGGCTCGAGCTCGAGGGCCTTCTCGATCAGCGCGGGAGCATCCAGCATCGCGCCGGTGAGACGGCGGTGCTCCTCGTCGTCGAGCGTGCCACGCGCCGCCCCCAGCCGCAGCGCCAGGAGCATGCCGCAGGCCATCTGCGTGAGCATCGTCTTGGTCGCGGCGACACAGATCTCCGGCCCCGACTGCATGTAGATGACGCCGTCCGCCTCCATCGACAGCGCGCTGCCGACCACGTTGGTGACGGCGATGACCGTTGATCCCTGCCGCCTGGCCTCGCGGACCGCCGCCATCGTGTCGGCGGTCTCGCCGGACTGGGAGAAGGCGATGACGAGCGTGCGCCGGTCGAGCAGCGGGTCGCCGTAGCGGAACTCGCTTGACGGCTCGACGTCGCAGCGCACCCGTGCCAGTCTCTCGATGGCGTACTTGGTCACGAGGCCCGCGATCCATGCCGACCCGCAGGCGACGATGGTCACCTGGTCGAGGTCGCGCAGGTACCTGGCGTCGAGGAGGACGTCGGGCATGTCCACGAGCCCGCTGCTGTCGATCCGTCCCTGCAACGCAGCTCGCAGCGCCACCGGCTGGTCGTAGATCTCCTTGAGCATGAAGTGCGGATAGCCGTTCTTCTGCGCCTGCTCCGCCTCCCAGGTGACGGCGATCACGCGCGGTTCGACGGCCGAGCCGTCGAGCCCCGTGATGGTGACGCCGGCGGGGGTCGCGGAGGCCATCTGCCCCTCGCCGATCAGGACCACACGCTTGGTGTACGGGATCAGCGCCGTGATGTCGCTGCTCACAAAGATCTCGTCGTCGCCGAGGCCCACCACCAGCGGCGCGTTGAGGCGTGCGCCGACGATGCGTCCCGGCTCCAGCGCGGTGATCGCAACCAGCGCATAGGCGCCACGGATGCGCTGCAGCGCCATGCGCACGGCCTCGGCGAGGTCGCCGTCGTAGTACTGCTCGATGAGGTGGGGCACCACCTCGGTGTCGGTATCGCTGGTGAAGACGTGGCCGGCGGCGATCAGCTCGACGCGCAGCTCGCGGTAGTTCTCGATGATGCCGTTGTGGATGATGTTGATCCGCCCCGTGCAATCCCTGTGCGGGTGGGCGTTGACGACCGTCGGCCGCCCGTGCGTCGCCCAGCGCGTGTGGCCGATGCCGGTGTGCCCATCAGGGATGCCGACCACCTCGAGCTGGTGGACGAGGTCGGCGACCTTGAGGTTGCTCTTGGCGACGACGGTCCCGCCCTCGTCGTCGAGGACCGCGATGCCGGCAGAGTCGTAGCCGCGGTACTCGAGCCGCGTGAGGCTGTCGAGGAGGACCGGCGCAGCCAGGCGTGGTCCGGAGTAGCCGATGATTCCACACATATCGGTCTGTGAACGTCTTCCGTGCGGGGGTGGTTACTACAACGGCCGGGTCAGCCGCGCAGTGCCGTTCGTGCGCGTCAGGTCGGCGAGGGCGTGGGCGTTGGTGTTGGTGTTGGCGTCGCAGTCGGCGGCGGCTGCGGGATGGCGTCGACTGTGACTGTGACGGTGACGGTGACGGGAGAGGCCGTGACCCCTACTTGGGGCGCGACGCGCACCGTGAAACTCACCGTCCCCGTGACACCGGTGAGGGAGATGAGAGATGTGGACACGGAGTCGGCCGTGTTGAGCAGGTCCTGCGGCCCGTTGAGCACAACGCTTGCGGGGCTGACTGTCTCTGCGGCGAGGTAGTGCCCTGGCGAGGGCGCGCCTGTCTTCGGTATCACAGCGCTGGACCGCGAGGTCAGGCTGGCGGCGACCTGGACGGTCACCAACACCTCCTGGGTCTGCTGTCCCGCGATGGTGACGCCGAAGGTGCTCACCTGCTGCCCGGTGCTGGAGTCGACGAGAGCCACCGGTTTGTTGGCCTGGTAGTTGCTTCTCTGGCTGCTGAGGTTGAGTGTCACCCGCGCCTCAACGCCGGCAAGCTGATGCTGGGGGCCGAGCAGGGTCACCGTGCTTGGCACGGTCGCGCTGCTGATCACCACGTACCCTTCAGGGGGTGGCTGAATGATGTCAACTGTGACGTCAACTGTCCGTGAGCCGTGCCGGTCCACGTTGACGGGGATCGGCGCCGGCGTCCCGTCAAGGACCACGTCGCGATCATTGTTGACGACCGACACCGGCAGGTTCTGGATGCCGGCCTGGGTGATCGCCTTGTAGTTGACGCTGACCACGAGGTCGCGGGCGTCGAAGGCGGCGAGGTGCTGACGCGTGCCGCTCACCCTGACCGACACCGGGGCGATGGCGTGGACGAGCACCCATGGCGACAGGTCGGCCGCCGCCTGCGGGACCGCAACGGTGATGGTGCGCGTGTCCGGCGGGTTGTTGGCGTATGCGACGCCCGCCCACATGACGCTGGCCAGCGCGAGAGCCAGCGTCTTGAGCCGCAGGTTGCGCGTCAGGAAGCCGGGACCCCTCAAGGATGTGTCCTGCGCCGGATTGCCCGAAGCACGGCGGGTCGGGGCACGATGCCCGTGCGCTCCGGGGCGCCGACGCCGGTGAGGCCGACCAGCGTGTTGCGCAGGGCCTTGGTGTCGAGTCCGCGGGTGATCCGACCCTCGCGGGCGACGCTGATCAACCCCGTCTCCTCGCTCACGATCAGCACCACGGCATCGCTCTGCAGTGTCAGGCCGACGGCCGCGCGATGGCGGGTGCCCATGCGACCGACCCCGGGGATTGTCTCGGCAAGTGGCAGCACGCACCCGGCGGCGATCAGGCGGGCGTTGCGGATGATCACCGCACCGTCGTGGAGCGAGGTTCCCGGCATGAAGATGGTCGCCAGCATCTCGGCGCTGACCTCGCCGTCGATCCGGACGCCGGTGGCAGCGATGTTCTCGAGGCCCGTCTCACGCTCGAAGACGATGAGCGCGCCGGTCTTGTGCTCGCTGAGGGAGGCCGCCGCGCGGATCACCTCGTCCACCGTGCGCAGGGCGTCGACGCTGGTGTGCTGACCGAGCAGCGAGCGCACCGGGCCGAGGCGGCCCACCTGGTCGAGGGCTCGACGCAGCTCGGGTTGGAAGAGGATGACGGCCGCGATCACGATCGCCTGCCCGCCGTTGGCGAAGATGAACTGCAGCAGGCGCAAATTGAGCGCCTCGGAGGCGAGACCGAGCGCGATGATGACGCCGAGGCCGACGAGGAGCTGGACGGCCTGGGTGCCGCGGATGAGCTTGAGCAGCTGATAGAGCAGCACGGAGACGACGACCACGTCGAGGATGTCGCGCCAGCCGATGCTCTGCACAAAGATGAGCGCGTTGTGCCAGACCACGCTCACGAGGAGGCCTCCAACGGGAGCGGATTGCGCTCGGCCACGCCGTCAAAGACCAGAGCGAGCAGGGCCATCTGCGCCCACAGCCGGTTCTCAGCCTGGTCGAAGACCACCGACCGCGCTGAGTCGAGCACCGAGTCGGTGATCTCCTCGCCCCGGTGGGCGGGCAGGCAGTGCATGACCCGAGCCCCGGGGGGCGCGAGAGCGAGCAACCTCTCGTTGACTTGGAGGTGCCCAAAATCCTCGCGGCGGCGCTGCTGTTCCGCCTCCTGGCCCATGCTCGTCCACACGTCCGTGTAGACGATCTCGGCATCGCGCAGGGCGGGAGCCGGGTCATGTCCCACGCTGAAACCGGTGCCGTTGGAGCGCAGCCGCGCCGCCCTGTCCAGGACGCTCTCCTGGGGCTCGTAGCCCGGCGGCGACACGATGCGCAGGTCGACCCCACAGATGGCCGCTGCGTACAGCCACGACGTGCAGACGTTGTTGCCGTCGCCGATGTACACCACACGCGCGCCGGCGATGCGTCCGGTCACCTCCCGAACCGTCATCAGGTCGGCGAGCAGTTGACAGGGGTGTTCGGCGTCGGTCATGGCGCTGATCACCGGCCCCCGCACCGCCGCGGCGATGGCGACGAGGTCGCGCTGCGACACGAGGCGGGCGATCACGCCGTCGGCGTAGCGGTCGAGGATGCGCGCGATGTCGGACGCCGTCTCCCGCTCGCCGAGACGGATCTCGTCGCCGAACAACGCGATGGGATGGCCGCCGAGCCGGTTGATGGCCACCTCGAACGACACCCTCGTGCGGTTGCTGGGGCGCTGAAAGATGAGCGCCATGTTCAGCCCGCGCAGCGGCGTGCCGAGGTCCCCTCCCTGCTTGGCCCGAACGGCGAGGTCGAGCACAGCGTCGATCTCATCGCGGCCGAGGTCGGCGACGCTGAGCAGATCGCGTCCGGAGAGTGCGAGAGACATGGGTAAAACCAGTATATGAGCGTCCCGGCGATGCGCCCGAAGTCGCGTCAACAGCATCCGCGCACCGTCCCGCCCCGCTAGGGTTGGCCGCGTGAACATCGTCGTCGTCGTGCCCGGAGGTCTCACCGAGATGCTCCAGGCCGCCCCACTGGTGGGGTCGCTGTCGGGCAGCACGGGCGAGCCGCTCATGATCGCCGGGCCGCCCGGCGCTGCCCAGCTCCGCGCCGGGTTGCCCGGGGTGCACCAGTTCATCGCTGTCCCGGGGTTGACCGCGCGCCCCGGCGCGGCCGCTCTCTGCCGCCTCTGGACAGCTCTGCGCGGCCGGCGCCTCGACGTCGCCGTGGTCTGCAACGAGACAGCGGCGGTGCGCGCCGCCGTGTACATGTCCGGCGTCCCGCGCCGCATCGGCGTCGCGGTGGGTCTGAGCGATGGCCTGCTCACCGACCGGGTACACGGGTCGCGCGACGGCAACCGCGCCGGCGATTGGCTGGGGCTGGCGGGCCCGCTCGGCATCGCGGCGGTGCCGTCTGGCGTGGAGTTCGTGCCCGACATGGACTCCACACGGTCGGCCGAGCAACTGCTCCTCGGCAGCCGCGTCGGCGACGGCAGGCTGCTGGTGGCGATCGCGCCCGGGCAGGGATTCGCCGAGGCGACGGTCGCGCTGTGGGGCAGCGAGCGTTTCGCGCTCCTCGCCAACCGCCTGGCCACGCGTCACGGCGCCGGGGTCGTCCTGGTCGGCGACGGCCGCGACCGCGCCACCGCGGAGGCGATGCGGCCCGACCTCGCCGCCGAGACGGTTGATCTCTGCGGCGAGATCGACCTCGGCACCACGGCGGCGGTGATCGCGCGCTGCGACCTGCTCATCGCGACCGACACGCCCCTGCTCCACCTCGCCGCCGCCGTGGGCACCGCCTCCATCGGCCTCTTCGGGCCCACCGCTGGACGCGCCCGGGCCCCCTCCGGCCCCGACCATCGCGTCGTCCAGGCGCTGCCCAACGGGCACTCGCCCGCCACTCTCGACCACATTCGCGTCGACGACGTCCTGGCGGGGGTCGAGAGCAGCCTCTGACCGCCGCCGTCGGACACAACCGGCGCGACGGCGCAGCCGGGTCGGGTCACCGTTCAGAATCGCGACGCGCGCGCCACCGGCCGCGGTGAACCGCTGGATAGGGTCGGGACGTGCCCGAAGAAGTGGGGAGCGACGCCCCTCCCGTCGCGCCACCTGAGCCCCCTGCCGTGCCCGAGCCCGTCGCGGCGGCGGCCGGCGCGGCCCCCACGTGGAGCGTGCGCGAGCGCGCTCCACGTGCCCTCCGGCCGTGGGAGGCATCCGCCGTCCCGCTAGCGCCGCCGCTGCCCCCGCCGGCGCCGTCCAGCGCCCCACCACCCTCCAGCGAAGCTCCGCCGCCTCTCAACGGCAGCGCCCCGCCGCCCATCGCCGCGCCGGCGAGCGCGAAGAGCTTTCCCACGAACATGCAACTGCTCGCCATGCTCGTGGTCGCCGCCCTGCTCGTCGGCGGCGTCGGCTTCTTCCTCTTCCGCTCACGCACCGCCACCACGACAGCGCCGGCCGCAGCCCGGCCCACCAGTGCTGTCGCCGTGGTCCACGCCGGGCCGGCGCTCCTCGCGTCGCAGTCTCTGAACGGTGGAAAGGGAGGCCCGAGCCTCACGCTGCCAGGCTCGCCCGACGGCATGGTGACAACCCCAGACGGGACCAGGGGATACCTCCTGGACACGACCCACGGCCGTGTGATCCCGGTCGATCTCACGCACGGCACCGTGGGCACTCCGATCCCGGCCGGGAAGCTGCCTGTCGATGAGGAGATGTCGGCGGACGGCCACATCCTCTATGTCACGGACAACCTGGGCGGCGCCCTGATCCCCATCGACACCGCCTCGAACACCCCCGGGCCGGCTGTGCAGCTTCTCCAGGGGGTGGGCGCGTTCGTCCCCTCCCCCACGGACTCGACCGCCGCGGTGAGCATCGTCAACGGCTCCGGGCAGCCCGGGATCCTCGCCTTCTACAGCCCCGCCTCCGGCCTCGGATCGCCGTTCGCCGTCGGCAACAACGGCCCCGATGAGCTCTTCTACAGCCGCGACGGTGCCACGCTCTGGGTGACGGAGCCGGGTGTCGGCAACCTGCCGGGCGTCGTCCTGCCTGTGGACGTGGCGTCGCACGCCGTCGGTTCGCCGATCACTGTCGGACAGGGCGTGGCCGGGTCGGCGATGAGCCCTGATGGGCACCTGCTCCTGGTGAGCAACAGCATCGACGGCACCGTGTCGGTGGTCAACCTGGTGAGCAGGTCGGTCGTCGCGACTGTGCCGGTCGGCGCGGGCCCTGTGCGGGCCGAGATCTCAGCGGACGGGACCACGGCGTGGGTTGCACTCGCGCTCGACCGGACCCTCGTCCCCCTCGACCTGCGCACCGACCACGCCGGAACCCCGGTCCCGCTCGCCAACGCCCCGGCCGACCTGAGCCTCGCCGGCGGCGCCGGCCAGGCGTGGGTGCTCTTCTCCAGCTCGGCGGGCGACGTGACGTTTCTCAACGGGACGGCGCTCGACCAAGCCACCCGGGTGGGCAACGATCCCGGCCTGCTGATCGCGCACGACCTGAGCAGTGCCTGGGTTGCCAACGCGTTCTCCGACACAGTCCAGCGCGTTGACATGTCGGGCGGCGCGGCCGGGGGCCCGATCCATGTGGCCCGCGCCCCGGTGGACCTCGCCCTGACCCGCGACCACAGGAAGCTGCTTGTCCTGAGCTTCGGTGACGGCAGCCACGCCGGCTTCCTGACCTCCATCGACACGGGGACATTGAAGCCCAGCGCGCCGCTTCCCGTGGGCGTGGCACCGTCGTCGCTGACACTCTCACGGGACGGGAACAGCGCGTACATCGCCAACCACCAGACCAACTCGATCACCACCGTGGACCTCAGGACGTGGCGGGCGGGCGCATCGATCGCGCTGCCCTGCAGCCCGACCCAACTGGTCATGACACCAGACGGCGCCGCCCTGTACGCGGACTGCGCCGACTCGTCACAGGTGCTGCCGATCACGACCGGTGGCCACACCGTGGGGGCGCCGATCACCGTCGGCTCCAGCTCGTCCCTGGTCATGGGCAACCAGGGCAAGACCATCTTCGTCGGCGCGGACCACCAGCTCCAGGAGATCGACGTCGCCACCAACACCGTGGTGCTGAGCCACGACGAGAGCGGCAACATCGTCAGCTTCGCTCCCACCCCCGACGACCTCACCCTGGTCGCGGTTGAGAACACCGGCGGCGCCCTGCTCCTCATCCGTTCCGCAACCCTGGCCACCACCACCTCTGTGGCGGTCGGGTCCCGCCCCGGCGTGCTCCAGCTCAACGCCGACGGGTCGCGCGCCTACGTGCTCGACGACAGCCAGCAGAAGCTGTACGTCGTCAACCTGAGTGCGGCCAAGGTCCTGTCGACGATCGACGTCGCCCCCAACGCGACCTCCGTGATCGTACCGTCGCGCCAGCCGTGAGCCGGCGCGCCGCGCTCGCCGCGGGTGTCGCCGTCATCGTCCTCTGCACCGCGGCGCTGGCGACGCTGGCGGTGACGTCGCGTGCCGGGCACCTCGCGGGACGGGGAGCGACTCCAGCGCCCACCGGCCGCGCCGCCACCGCGGCGGACGCCGTGGTCAACATCAACGGCGTCCTGCCCGGGGGTCGGATCGCCGGCACCGGCATGGTCATCGCCGCCGACGGGATCGTGCTCACCAACAACCACGTCGTCCAGGGCACCGAGTCGCTCACCGGGCAGATCGCCGGGGCCGGCCCCGTGTACCAGGCGACGGTGCTCGGGGTCGACCCGACCGACGACGTGGCCATCGTCCGGCTGGAGGGCGCCAGGGGCCTGCGCACCGTGCCGCTCGACACCAACGGCGTGGTCACCGCCGGGGACCAGGTGACGGGCATCGGCAACGCGCTTGGCGCCGATGGCGCCCCCGTTCCCGCCACGGGAGCGGTGACCGCCCTCAACGAGACCCTGACGGTGGCGGGCGAGAGCCCCGGCATCTACGAGACGCTCAACGGGCTGATCGGGATCAGCGCGCCCATCCAGCCCGGCGACTCGGGTGGACCACTGCTCAACAGCGCCGGTGACGTGATCGGGATGGACACGGCCGGCGTTCGCGGCGCCTCAGTCCCGATCAACGGCAGCCTCGGCGACGCCATCCCCATCACCAGGGCCCTGTCTGTGGCGCACGACATCCTCAGCGGGGTCACCTCTCCCTACATCCAGTCGGGCCACAGCGGCGTCCTCGGCGTGTCCGCCGCCGACATCACCGGTGTCGACGGGGCCGCCGTGACCTCGGTGACCCCGGGCGACGCAGCCGCCACGGCCGGCATCGTCGGGGGCGACGTGATCACGAGCATCGACGGCGTCGCGATCCACTCGCACGCCGACCTCACGGCTGTCCGTGCGGGGAGGCGCCCCGGCGACACAGTCACGGTGGTCTGGCGCGACCCCGCAGGCGCGATCCACCGCGCCTCGATCGCCCTCTCGCCCGGGCCGCCCGCCTAGGCGCGCGGTCGCCGGCGCCGCCGGCCGCTCAGGAAGCGAGGAGAGCGGTGCGCAGTGGCTCCACGAGCTTCTCGACATCCTGGGCGCTCTCGGCCAGGAGCGCCAGCCCGGCGAGCGCGGTGGCCTCGGCGTGGTCGACGGCCCGGACCCACGCCCGCACCCTGCCGACGCGGGACGAGCCCACGCTCAGCTCGTCGACGCCGAGGCCGAGCAGCAGCGGCATCGCCGTCGGGTCCGAGGCCGACTCGCCGCACACGGCCACGGTGACCCCCACCGCGTGGGCGGCGCGGCACACCGTGTCGATGAGACGCAGGACCGCGGGATGATGTGCCGGCTTGGCGCCCGGCTCCGCGCGGTCGAGCCCGAGCTGCAGCGCTGTCAGGTCGTTGGTGCCGATGCTCAGGAAGTCCACCTCGCGCACCACCTGGTCGGCGAGGGTGACGGCGGCCGGCACCTCGATCATGGCCCCGAGAAGAGGCACCGGCACCCCGGCCGCCGCGGCGGACTCGGTCAACGCCGCCCGCACCGCCCGCAGCTGGCGGACCTCGTAGACCATCGGCACGAGCACGTGCAGGTGGGTGCCGCGCCCGGCGGCGAGCATGGCGCTCAGCTGGTCGCGCAGCGCGCCGGGGTGACGGAGCAGGATGTCGATCCCCCGGCCGTGCTGGCCCGAGAGGAACGGCGGTGTCTTGTCGCCGCCGAAATCGAGGAGACGCACGGTGGCGGTACGGCCCTCCAGCGGCGCTAGGATCGGCTCGAAGAACAGGCGGTGGTCGAGGGCCGTCGGCCAGCTCGATCGATCCAGGAACGACAGCTCGGTGCGCAGCAGGCCGACCCCCTCGGCGCCGGCGCCGAGGGCCGCCTCCACCTCCGCAGCGCCGGCGACGTTGGCCAGGACGACGACGCGAACCCCGTCCCGGGTGACCGCGGGCAGCGAGCTCATCGCCTTCGCCTGCTGCGTCGCCTGCTGGCGCGCCGCCGACGCGCTGCGCGCGGCCTCGAAGTGCCCGACCTCGGGATCGGCGAGAACCGCGCCGGCATCCCCGTCGACGATCACCTCGGCACCCTCCGGGAGCGCGAGCAGCGCAGCGCCGACGCCGACGACCATGGGGATCCCCAGCGACCGGGCGACGATGGCGGCGTGGCCCGTGATCCCGCCGGAGGCGAGCGCGATCGCCGAGATGGCGGTGCCGAGCTCGGCAACGTCCGCTGGGCCGAGGTCGTGAGCCACGATGATCCCCTCGGTGGGGCGCGACGCCGGCCCAGCGCTGCCGCCGCTGGCGAGCCGTGCCGCGCGATGACCGAGACTGCGAACGTCCGACGCCCGGGCCGCGAGCATCTCGTCGCCGAGGGAGTCGAGCAACGCGGCCTGTTCCTCGGTCGACGAGAGGATGGCCGCGGCCGCGCTCAGCCCCTGGTCGAGGATGGCGCGCTCGACGCCCGCGAGCAGCGTCGGGTCCGCGGCCATGAGGACCCCTGTGATGAGGATCTCGGCGTCGGCCTCATTGAGCCCGGCGGCAAGGGCCTCCACCTCGGCGGCCGCGGTCTGCAGGGCGGTGTTGGCCTCGACGACGGCCGCCGGTCGCTCTGGCGGCTCGACCCGCGCGGCATCGAGGGCCGCCGCCGCCGTCCAGTGCCGCGCGGGTCCGGCGGCCAGTCCCGGCGAGGCCGGCACCCCCGCGAGCCGGCGCTCCGCGCTCACTGACTGCCGGCGACAGTCCGCTCGAGAGCGCGCACGATCAGTGCTGTCGACGTGGCACCGGGATCCTGGTGGCCGATGGAGCGCTCACCAAGGTAGGAGGCACGCCCCTTGCGCGCCTGCAGGGGGATGGTCGCCCTCATGCCCACCTCGGCGGCCTCGGCGGCACGTCGCAGTGCCACAGGCAGGACCGTGCCGGCGTCGACTTCGCGGCGCAGCGTTGCGACCGCCGGATCCATGGCGTCGACCATGGTCTTGTCGCCCAGCACCGCCGCCCCCAGGTCGACCACGGCGGCGAGTGCCGCCTCCAGGGCCTCGACGAGCTTCCCGTCGTCGAACGTCGGCGCATCACCGAGGGCGCGCCCGCCGCGGCGAAGGGCGGACCCCCACAGGGGCCCGCTTGCTCCACCGACAGACGAGACGAGTGTCTTCCCCGCGAGCGTCAGGAGCTTTCCCGGTGTGCCGTCCTCCTCCTGCGCCAGGGCGCGGACGACGGCGTCGAAGCCGCGGGTCATGTTGATGCCGTGGTCGCCGTCGCCGATGGCGGCGTCCAGTTGAATGAGGTAGTCACGCTCGGCGCGCACCGCGCCGGCGATCTCGTTCATCCACGTCGTGATCGTGGCGGCATCCATCATCGTGGTTTCGGACAAGGCTGTCAGACGCCCCAGCGCAGTGCCGGCGTGTTGACCGGCGCGTCCCAGAGGGCCGTGGTCGCGTCGCTCAGCTCGAGGACGGTCAGCGAGGCGCCGGCCATCTCCAGTGAGGTGATGTAGCTGCCCACCAGCGAACGCGTGGTCTTGTACCCCGCCTTGCTGAGGCGAGCCTCGACCTCGGCGAACATGAGATACAGCTCGATCTGGGGGGTGCCGCCCATGCCGTTGAGGAACACGAGGAGGTTGGCCCCGGAAGCCGGCTTGAGGTCGCTGATGACCGCCTCGACCATCAACTCCGCGATCTCGGACGCCGTGCCAAGGGGGGCGCGACGGCGTCCCGGCTCACCGTGGATGCCGATGCCGACCTCCATCTCGCCCTCGGGCAGGTCGAAGATCGGCTTGCCGGACGCGGGCGGGGTGCACGACGAGAGCGCGATGCCGAAGGATCGGGCCCGCTCGTTGACGTGACGGACGATGCCGGCGACGGCTGCCAGGTCGTCGCCGCGCGCGGCGGCCGCACCGGCGATCTTCTCCGCGAGGACGGTGGCACCGACGCCGCGACGGCCGGCGGTGTAGAGCGAGTCCTGGACGGCGACGTCGTCGTCCATGACCACGGCCTCGACCTTGATGCCTTCGTCAGCCGCTTCGTCAGCGGCCATCTTGAAGTTGAGCACGTCGCCGGTGTAGTTCTTGACGATGTGGACGACGCCGGCACCACCGTCGACCGCCTTGGTGGCGGCCAGCATCTGGTCGGGCACCGGGGAGGTGAAGACCTCGCCCGCACAGGCAGCGTCGAGCATGCCGACGCCGACGAAGCCGCCGTGGAGAGGCTCGTGACCTGACCCGCCGCCGGAGATCAGAGCCACCTTGCCCTGGCGCGGGGCGCTCTTGCTGATCAGGAGCTGGTTCTCGCGGTCGAAGCGAAGCAGGTCGGAGTGAGCGAGCTCGACGCCCACCAGCGCCTCCTTGACCAGCTGCTCTGGGTCGTTGAGGAACTTGCGCATGGCCATGTTGTTGGGACTCCTTCTTGGTTGGCTCAGTTGGCTGCGCCGGCGTTCGACGCCGGCTCTGCGTACACGTTCGGGAGGGTGCCCCCCTCGCCCACCGGGCGCCCCTCGGCGCGCGCGGTTGCGAAGGACACACCCGGCAGATCGGCGTCCGTGAACGGGGCGGTGGTCCCCGCCGGCTTCATCGTGGCGACCACGGATCCGGCCCCATGAGCGCAGGCGCCGCAGCCCCGGAGGTCTCCGAGACGGACTCACGCGCCATCGAACACAACACCCAGCTTTCCTCCACGCCACGGCCCGTCACGTGTTCGGCAATGCCGAACGTGGTTCGGGAATCTACGCCGCTCCCGAAGCACTGTCAAGCCCCGGCGCGATTATACGCACGGCGAATGCGCTCAGCTGGCCTCAAGCGCCGGCCACTGCGTGGCTCCGAGGACGCGCGACACGCCCCGTGCGGCCTCGATGACGGCGGCGGCGTGCCCGCGGGTGGCGCCGCTCGCGAAGATGCGGCCGGTGTCGCCGACGACGCCGATCGCCCCCACCGCCTGCTGAGTCTGGTCGAAGATCGGGGCCGCGATGCTGGACTCGCCGAGGACCGCCTCGTCTCTCTCGGTGGCGATGCCCTCGTCGCGGATGGTGCGCAGCTGGACCCGTAACGCTGCGGCTCTCGCGGTGCGCTTGGTGAGGCGGTGCAGCTCCCCGGAGAGGAAATCGTCGATCACGTCGACAGGCATGAATGCCAGTACCGCTTTGCCTAGTGCGCTGGCGTGCAACGGGAGTTGCGAGCCCACCTCGAGCACCTGGAAGGTGTCGTCGGGACGGAATGCGTGGTGCACGACGACGATTGCCGGACCGTGCATGACGCCGACGCGGACCGCGGCGTTGGTACGCAGGGCGAGGCGCTCGGCGAAGGTGATCGAGCGCGCCCTCAGCTCGTTGAGGTCGAGGTACGAGTAGCCGAGCTGGAGCAGTCCCGGGCCCAGCTGGTACTTCTCGGAGGCCGCGTCCTGCTCCACGAAACCGTGGGCCACCAGCGTCTGCAGGATGCCGTGCACGGTGGGGCGAGCCAGCCCGAGCCGGGCGGCGAGCTCGCTGACGCCGAGGCGCTGCGGTCCACTGGCCAGGGCCTGCAGGATGCCTGCGGCGCGGTCGATGGCCTGGATGGTCGTGCGCCGCTCGTTGTTCGACATTGCTGAATCTCGATCCGTAGTATAGACTGCGCTCCCTTGGACCCAGACAACCGGAGAGGGATGTGGTCGGGATAGTACTTGTGTCGCACAGCGCTGCCCTTGCCGATGGTCTCGCGGAGATCGTCGGCCAGGTCGCCGGGGATGAGGTGCGGATCGAAACCGCGGGTGGCAGCTCCGACAGCCGGCTCGGCACGAGCGGCGACCGGGTCGAGCAGGCACTGGCCAGAGCCGACACCGGCGACGGCGTCGTGGTCCTGGCCGACCTCGGCAGCTCAATCCTGGTGGTCCGGCACGTGCTGGACTACCTCGGGGTCAACGGCAGGATCCGCCTCGTCGACGCGCCCATGGTCGAGGGCGCGATCGCCGCGGCGGTCGTGGCGTCGAGCGGCGCGTCCGTCGCGGACGTGGCCCTGGCGGCCGAGAGCGCGCGCGATGCCCGCAAGTTCTGAGGTCGCGATCGTCCTGCCCGAAGGAGTGGCGCTGCACGCGCGGCCGGCGGGACTGTTCGTACGCCGCGCCATGACCTTCACGTCGCGGATCACCGTCGTCAAGGGCGAGCGAGAGGCCGACGCCAAGAGCATCCTCGGCGTGCTCGGCCTGGGAGCCCTCGGGGGCACGAGCCTGGTCCTGCGCGCGGAGGGCAACGACGCGGACGAGGCCCTGGCCGCCCTCGCGGAGTTGGTGCCAACGCTCGCCTAGTCGCGGTTGTGCCGCTCGCGGAGCTACCCCGAGGCTGTCCGGGCCGGCGCTTCCGTCTCTGACACGCGAACACGTCGCAGGGTGCCGTCCACGCGCTCGGTGGCGCGGGTCGTGTCAAGGTATTCGAGCAGTGGCACGGCCACGCGCCTGGTCGTATCCAGGGCCTGGCGCGCCGAGGACATGGTGAACGGCTGGGGCAGGTCACGAAGGCGCCCGACGGCGATTCCGGGCGCATCCGGGAGGAGGACGACGTTGCCCGGGAGGCGGAGGATGGTGCCGGCGGCCGCGGCGGCGCCGAGCTCCCGGGCGCCCAGGCCGAGAGCCTCGAGCTGAGGCTGCTCAGGCGCCTGGAAGGGACGGCGCCGCAGCGTCTCGGCGAGTTGGGCGACGGCGGTGGCGACGTCGGCACGCAGCACCACCGGCGTGCCGCGGCGGCGGACCCGCCCCCCGGTCTCCTCGAAGCGGCGGGCGGCGGCCAGGAGTGGTGCGAGCAGGCTCAGGTCGGGGAGGCCGAGGGCGCGCGCCAGGTCGGCCGCGTCCACGCCCGCGTCGGTGAGGCCGCCGTCGGCACCCCCGTCCACCGCCACCGCCAGGCCATCCAGCCAGCGGCTCCACAACCCGGCGGCGACCAGCCAGCGGCCGGCGGCGACGGCGAATGACGGAAGCGGATCGGGAACAGCCACGCCGATCTCGGCGAGCAGCGTGGCCGCCGCCGCGCCCCGCCGGGAGAGCTCGCCCTCAAGGTCGGGGGTGCCGGGATGGTCGAGCAGATCCGCGGCCCGCAGCCGCGCGGCGCCACGGCCTCGGAGAGCCGGGGGAGCTGGGTCGAGCACCATCGCGCCGCCAAGCACGAGGCGCCGTCCCGCGTCGCGGAGGAGCAGGCGATCGCCGACCTGCAGGGGCAGCGCCGCTGCCAGGCGGAGGCGCACGGCCGGGACGCGCTGAGCGTCGCCGCCAGGCGGGCCGAGTGGCCTGACCGTCGCCGGCACGGCCGCGGAGCCGACGTGGACGACGAGACGCGTGGGCAGATCCACGCCGGCGGCGGTGCGCACGTCGAGGACACTGCTGCGTCCCCACGCGGCCGGGCTGAGCAGCACGTCCCCGCGGTGCACATCGTCGCGGGCAACGCCGCGCAGGTTGAGCGCCACGCGCGCGGTGCCGCTGGCCTGCGCCGCGGGTGCGCCGAGGCATTGCAGGCCCCGAACCGTGACCGAGCGGCCGCGCAGTTCGAGCGTATCGCCAAGGCGGATGGTGCCTGCGGCCAGGGTGCCGGTGACGACCGTGCCGCTGCCGCGAATCGTGAAACAGCGGTCGAGCCAGAACCGAACCCGGGCTCGCGGGTCCGGGTCGGCGAGGCCGGCGGCCAGCTGGTCGAGCGCGGTGCGGAGGCCGGCGATCCCGGCGCCGGTGGCGCCGGACACGGCGACAGCGGGGATTCCGGCAAGGCTGGTCGCGGCAAGGCGCTGCGTTGCCTCGGCGACCGCCGGGCCGGGTTCGGCCAGGTCGGTCCGGGTCACCGCCACGACGCCGTGGCTGACGCCGAGGGCGTGCAGGGCACGGATATGGTCCTCGGTCTGGGCTGCCCATCCCTCATCGGCGGCGATGACCAGCATCACCGCCGGCACCGATCCGACGCCCGCAAGCATGTTGGTGGCGAAGCGCTCGTGGCCGGGCACGTCGACGAAGGCGACCTGGCGCCCGGACGGCAGGCGGGTCCAGGCGAAGCCGAGATCGATTGTCATGCCGCGGCGGCGCTCCTCCGCCCAGCGGTCCGGCTCCATCCCGGTGAGAGCACGGACCAGGGTCGACTTGCCGTGGTCGACGTGCCCGGCCGTGGCGATCACGTACACGCGAGAACCGCCGCGAGCAGAGTGGCGTCGCAGTCTGCGGGGACGCAGCGAAGGTCGAGCAGGCAGCGGCCGTGATCGACGCGGCCCACCACCGCCGGATCGCCGGCGCGGAGCCGGTCCGCGTACTCCTCCGGGAGGCTGACGGCCCACCCGGGCAGGGCGATGCCGGGGGCGCTGCCGCCACCGACGGCTCCGTCGCACGGCACGGTCTGGGCCTCGCCGCCCAGGCGGGACACGATGGCCTCGACGCGCCCGCGCAGCCAGCTCGCATCAGCGTGGAGCCCGGCCGTGGTCGGGTTCTGTGGACCGGTGAGGGTGGCCTCGAGCGCCGCGAGTGTCAGCTTGTCGACGCGCAGCGCCCTGGCCATGGGGTGGCGGCGGAGGCGGGCAATGAGGTCGGCGCGACCGGCGACGATGCCCGCCTGCGGGCCGCCGAGGAGCTTGTCGCCGCTGGCGGTCACGATGTCGGCGCCGTCGCGGAGCATGGTGGTCACGTCGGGCTCGCCCGGGAGAAGCGCGTCGGGTGCGAGCAGGCCGGAGCCGATGTCGACGAGCAGCGGGACGCTCAGGCCGGCCAGGTCGGTGACCGGCACCGACGCTGTGAACCCGTCGATCGTGAAGTTGGAGGGATGCACCTTGAGGATGCAACCGCTCGATGGGCCGAGCGCGGCCGCGTAGTCTTGACGCACAGTGCGGTTGGTGGTTCCGACCTCGCGGATGCGCGCGCCCGTGGAGGCGACAAGGTCGGGGAGGCGGAAGCCGTCGCCGATCTCCACCATCTCGCCGCGGCTCCAGACAACCTCGGCGCCCTGGGCCAGGGTGGTGACCGCCAGGAGCAGGGCCGCTGCCCCGTTGTTGACCACGAGCACGTCGCCCGCGTCTGGGAGCGCCGCGCGCAGGGCGGCCAGCACGCCGCGTCCACGCGCCGCGCGCGTCCCGGAGGCAAGGTCGAACTCCACGTCGACGTACCCGGTGGCGGCCACCAATGCGTCGCGCGCCGCCGCCGAGAGCGGCGCGCGGCCGAGGTTGGTGTGCAGGATCACGCCGGTGGCGTTGATGACGGCGTGCAGCGTCGAGGCGTGGGCTGGGAGGTGGCCGAGGACATCCTCAAGCAGCGCATCGGGGTCGACGGTGCCACCGCGCACGCGCTCCTGGCTGGCCCGCACCACCGAGCGCACCAAGGGGCGGCCGAGGCGGATCAGCGGTTCGCGCAACTGGGGGCTGTTGAGAACTGTGTCCGTGGCGGGGACGAAACGGCGCCGGTCCGCGAGCATCTCCTTCAACCCTCTCGTGGTGGCGGAGGCGGACGGGAATCGAACCCGCCTGGCCGGGGTGCCCGGCCACACTGATTTTGAAGATCAGGGGGACCACCAGGCGCCATACGCCTCCGCAGCACAGCGTACGAAACGCACCGGCGCCCGCAGAGGCCTCTCCCCTGCCGCGTTCGGGACCGACGTGAGGCTGGGCTACGGTGCGCGCTTCAGCCTGCGCCAGCCCCCGGCGCGATTGTTGGCGATGATGTGACGGAACATCGCGGCCAGCGCGGTCGCGTTCACGACGTCGCCCTCGCGCACGGCGACGGTGCGGGCTGTCTTGTTGTCGTGGCCGGCGGTGATGATTCCCTCGGGATCAGGAACCATGGCGCCGTCATAGAGAAAGACGTTGACGTGGTCCCTGGCCGCCAGCAGAGCGCAGAGGTTGCCCTGCAGGACGAAGTACGGTTGGACGCCGCGCTTGATCGTCTCGGTGACCTCTGGGTCGGCGCCGTGGACCAGGTCGCGGACCTCAGCGCAGATCCCCCGCTGCCACGCGGGCAATGCATCGATGCAGGCGTCGACGCCGCCGTCCGTGGGGTAGCTCATCGGCTCATCCAGCAACCGGTGTCCCCCGCCGGCACATAGATGTCGCGCGTGAGCCGCTGAAAGTGACCTGGATCGGGGCAGTCGACATCGCCGCTGAGCCGTTCGGGGTAGAACACCCAGCCGTGCACGACACCGATGCCGGTGCCGACGTTGCGCAAAGACAGAGCCAGGTAGATCGCTTCGGTGGTCACCTCGGTGACCGGTGGCCGCCCTCGATGCGGAGCCAGTGCTGGTCGACGTAGGAGACCTTCTCGGGGGGTCCTGGAGACGTGACGGCACCAACAGCGGGCGCAGACTGGCGAGGAGTGATCCCTCCGCAGCTCGCGCGGCGCGATTCGCCGAGCGCACCGACGCGAACGTCGCGACACCGAGCACCAGCGTCCCGGCTGCAGTCGCGAGTGACGAGATCGTGGTCCAGTCCACGATGCCTACTCCTCGGGTGGCAGAAGCCGCGCCAGGGCTTCGAGAGCCGGAGCCACGTAGTAGGCGCCGGTCAGGGCAACGGCGTGGCGGGTCAGCGCATCACGCACCCCGTCGGGCACGCCCGCCATCCTCTCGAGCATCACCTGGAGCGGGTGCTGCGTCGCGCAGAAGCCCACGAACATGGTGCCGTGGCGAGTGGGCCCGCCCCACGCGGTGTTGCGGCGGTAGATGGCCAGTTCTTCGCCGCCCTCCTCGACAACGGTTCGGGCCACATGCGAGTCGGCGCGGGCATCGTCGCCTTCCAGTTCGATGCTCTCATCGAGCGTTCGCCCGATCACCGCCTCCTGTTCGGTCTGGCTGAGGGCGGCGAACGAGGGCAGATGCTCCCACTGCTGGACGAGCACGACGCTGGCCCCCTGTGCGGACCCGTCGCCGACCAGCGCGGCGGCCGGAGCCTCGACCGCCGGGGGGTTCTCTGTGCCGTCGATGAAGCCGGTGAGGTCGCGGTTGCGGCGATAAGCCCAGCCGGTGACCTCTGTCGCCGGTGATGCGACGCCCTCGAGGCCGCGGATGGCGCTCAGGGCGCTGTCGAAGACGGTGTCGCGGCTGCCACCGGAAATCCACACCCATGTGTCGTGCTGGGTGGCGGGCATGGCGGCGTCACCACCTCTGATGGGCGTGAACGACCGGACGTCGGGCGGAGCGGAGTCGGCGGCAACCGCCGCCCACAGCTCCGGCCGCAGTGCCACAACGACATTTGTGGCTACGAGTGGCGTGTCCGGCCCGAGCAGCGCGGCAAGCGCGGCAGCCAGGTGGGCAGGGTCTCGACCGGCGTCGAGGTCGAACTCCACGTAGCAGTGCTCGACCGTTCCGAGGGCGAAGATCCCGGGCTGGGGAATCACAGGTCGGAGTCTGCCCGAACCCCGTGGGGCAGCGGATTGAGCGGCTGGACCGTGCTAGCCCTCCTCGAGGGCCTGGCCGCGGACGGTGTCGAGAATTTCCAGGGCAAGGAGTGCATCGCGGGCCTCGACGGGCGGCGGTGCGCCGGTGCGCAGCGTTCGCGCCACTCCCTCATAGAAGGTGAGCCACCTTCCCGGCTCACTGGGGAGCACCTCGCTGCGATCTCCCCGCCACAGCCGACCCCAATGCTCCTGCGGCTCGAGTCCGAAGTCTCGGTCGTCAGGGTGGGCGCCTCCCCGGAGAGCTGTCTCCTGCCCGTCCAGCTCCTGCACGATGTACGCGCCGGCGCTGCCCTGCACGCGCACGCGCGGGCCGGGTGCGGCGCTCAGCGCGCTCGCCCAGAGGTGCGATTCGACGCCACTCATGTGGTGCAGGGCGATGAACACATCATCGTCGGCGCCACCACGACGCGACTGCACCTCGCCGTAGATCCGCGACACCGGACCGAACAGGGTGAGCGCCTGGTCGACGAGATGGGTGCCGAGGTCGAGGAGCACACCACCGCCTTCGGCCGACGTGAGCGCCTCCCGCCATGCCCTGGCGTTCGGCTCGGGGCGCCACCTTTCGAAGCGCGACTCGTACCGGTGGACGGCGCCGAGCGTCTGCTCCTGGAGCAGCCTGCGCAGGGTCAGCTGGTCGGAGTCCCAGCGGCGATTGTGGAAGGGGACCAGGGACACGCCACGAGCCTCGGCGTGGTCGATGAGCGCGCGCGCCTCGCCGGCGTCGACGGCGAGGGGTTTCTCGACAACGAGCGCCAGGCCGGCGTCGATCGCCTCGCGGGCCAGTCGGGCGTGCGTGCCCGGTGTCGTCGCGATGACGACGAGGTCGAGGTGATCGCGTCGCGCCCAGACCTCGTCGGGTGTTTCCAGCAGTGTCGCGGCCGGAAAGTCGAGCGCGGCCTGCTCGCGGCGGCTGCTGTCGCGAGTCACGATCGCGGCGATGTCCAGTCCCGGCGTGGCGCGCACGAGAGGACCATGGAACACACGGCCGGCCAGGCCGTACCCGATGAGTGCGACGCGCTGGCGGTCGGCCGTGTCCGGGGACGTCGGGCCGGCACGCGCGTTGGCGCCCCGCACCGCCCGGCGGGGGGTCACGCCCTCAGCGCCATCCACACGCCGCCGATGACGACGACGACGATGGCGATGACCAGGAGAGTGATCACGATCTTGGCGACGATCGCGATGATCACGGCCGCGATGATCAGCGCGAGGACCAGCCCGAGAAGACTTCGGCCGATTCCCCGTGCCCGTCGCACAGAGCGCGGGCGGCGCGCGCTCACAAGCTCTGCACCACGCTGGCCGGATCGGAGTCGGGGTCAGCGATCACGTCGGTCATGAGCTTCGGGTTCCTCTCTGTTCGCGATGCTCCGTCGCGGAGAAGTGTGGACCAATCGCACGCCGTGGCCGTCTCAGGCGATGACGTCGGCGCGGAGGAGGTCATCGATGCTCTCACGTCTCAGGATCAGCCGGCCGCCCCCGTCGCGGACCAGGACGACGGCAGGGCGGCAGAGGCCGTTGTAGTTGGACGACATCGAGTACGTGTACGCGCCCGTTACCGGGAGACAGAGAATGTCCCCACGTCGCGGCTCCGCCGCAAGGCCGACGTCGCGAGCAAACGTGTCGCTCGACTCGCAGTTCTTCCCGACGATGCTGTACGGACCGCGCTCCGCCGTCTCCGGCAGGAAGGGGTGGCGGGCGAGCAGGGGCTGATAGCTGCTGCCATAGAGGGCCGGCCTGGGGTTGTCGCTGATGCCGCCATCGATGGCGACAACGATCGAGTGCTCCGCGAGTCGCTTGATGGTCCCGATGGTGTAAACGGTGATCGCCGCAGTGGCGGCGATGGCTCTGCCCGGCTCAGCGAGAACCCGGCCCTCGAAGCCGCTCGCTCGCGCAGCGGCATGCGCCATGGCGCCCCATGCGGCGATGCCCGGCGCCGTCTGGCCCGCGGTGTAAGCGACCCCCAGGCCACCGCCAACGATCAAGTCGGCGGCGTCACATTCCCTGGCGACCGCGGCGGCCGCGGTGATGGACTGAGCCAGCGGACCGAGGTCGGTGACCTGCGAGCCGGCGTGGACATGGATTCCCGTGAACTCGAGGCGCGGCGTGGCGCGGATCCGGGCCACCAACTGAGTCGCCTCGCCACCCGCGATCGCAACGCCGAACTTCGACGTCGCATGGCCGGTCATGATCGACTGGTGGGCGCCGGCGGCCACGCTGGGATTGACTCGCAGCGCGACACGTTGCCTGGCGCCGTGGGTGTCGGCGAGGCCTGACATGCGATCGAGTTCGTCCCACGAATCGATCACGATCCGGCCGATCCCGACGTCGAGGGCTGCTCCGAGTTCATCGCTGGACTTGTTGTTGCCGTGCAGCGTCAACGCGCTGGCGGGCACCCCGCCGCCGAGGGCGATGGCCAGCTCTCCCCCACTGGCAACGTCGATGCCCAGGCCGGCCTCGTGAACGAGTCGTGCCACGGATCGGCAGAGGAAGGCCTTGGCGGCGTACGACGCGCCATCCGGAAACGCGCGTCTCACGTCCGCGCAGCGCTGGCGCAGATGGTCCTCGTCGTAGACGATCAGGGGCGTGCCGTGCTCCGCAGCGAGCGCGGCGACCGGGACGCCACCAACCACCAGGCCGAGCTCAGAAGACCGGGCTGACGACGGCAGCAGCTCGGTCGGAAACGAAGGCCCCATCAGCCCGGGCGATCGGGGTGGTCGAGAGCGTCGATCGTCGCCAGTGACGCAGAACGCTGCGCGCGGGCGCCTTTTGCGGTGGCTTCGGCGTCACGCAGGACTCGCAGGACGTTTCCACCGGCTAGCTGGCGGCACTCCTCCGTCGACCAGTTTCGGTCGAGCAGCTCGGCGAACAGCGTTGGGTATTGAGCCACGTCGTGCAGGCCTTCGGGCAGGTCGTCACAGCCGTCGAAGTCGCCACCGATACCGACGTGTTCGATGCCGGCCACGTCCCGGACGTGCTCGATGTGCTCAGCGACTTGCGCAGTTGTTGCCCGCGGCCGCGGATGTGTTGCCTCGTACTCGACCCGGAACGCGTCGCCCTCGTCGGGCACGTCGCGCGGGTTCAGCCCGCGCTGCTCCATGGCAGCCGTGAGGGCTGTGCCCCACTCCCTGCACACAGACGAGATGAAGTCCGGCACGAATGTCACCATGCAGACCCCGCCATTGCCGGTCAGCCGCGCGAGCACCTCGTCGGGAACGTTGCGGGGGTGATCGACAAGTTGGCGGCACGACGAGTGGCTGAAGATGACCGGTGCCGCGGTGACGTCGAGCGCGTCGCGCATCGTCGCGGGGCTGACGTGCGAGAGATCGACGAGCACTCCGAGACGATTCATCTCGCGGACCACCTCGCGTCCGAATGCGCTCAGGCCGCCGAGCGTCGGCAGGTCTGTCGCCGAGTCGGCCCACGGCACATTGTCGTTGTGGGTCAGCGTGAGGTAGCGCACCCCGAGCGCGAAGAACATTCGCAGCACGCCCATGGAGCACGCGATCGAGTGGCCGCCCTCGGCGCCGAGGAAGGAGGCGATGGCGCCGCGCGCCAACACGGCGTCGACGTCGGCGGCGGTCAGCGCGAGGCCCAGGTCATCTGGATGCCGGGCGATCATGGCGAGCACGAAATCGACCTGCTCCAAGGTCGCCGTCACGGCTGAATCGCCCGCCAGTCTCGAGGGGACGTAGACCGACCAGAACTGAGCGCCGACGCAGCCCTCGCGCAGCCGTGGCAGGTCCGTGCGGGTCGCCGTCTGCCGGGTGGAGATGTCCACGGGCGGGCCACCTCGCCTCGCCAGCTCGCGCACCGCCCAGGCCAGGTCGTTGTGCCCGTCGACCAGGGGAGCAGACGGCAGGAGTCCGCGCGCCGCGTTCACCCACTCCTCTCGCCCCACGGCGTCGAGTGTGACAGCGGATCGCGCGTTGGTGCAGGGCACACAAGGGGCGGCACTCGCATTCGACTCGGCTCAGTGGGCGGCCGGCAGGTGCCGTACAGTGCCGGCGTGACCGCTCACCTGCGGCGCGGCGTGCTGAACCAGGGGTGGCGCTCTGCGGCACTGGACGTCGCTCTGATTCCGGCGATGCTCGGGACGAACCTCATCTACGAGCTTCTCAACCACGGCCCGAGCCGCATCTTCCTGCGCACCCCATTGGACGACGCGCTTCCCGTCGTACCCGTCTTCGCTGTTCCGTACGTGTCGCTGATCCCCTTCATCGGGGTGAGCCTGCTGTTCATGCTGTTGCGTCGGGCGCGCGTGTACCGGTCCGCAGCGCTGAGCATGATCGTCGTGTGGTTCATCAGCTATGCGTTCTATGTCTTCCTGCAATCGTTCGTGTCGCGGCCGCACGTTGGCGGATCCGATGTCCTCAGCTCGCTGGTTCGTTGGGTCTACAGTGCCGACCAGCCCTACAACGATTTCCCCAGCCTGCACACGTCGCTGTCGACGATCATCGCGATCCACTGGTGGCACATCGATCGCCGCATCGGTGTTCCTGCGGCCATCTGGACAGCGCTCATCGTCGCATCGACGGTGCTGATCAAGCAGCACTACCTCGCCGATGTGTTGGCCGGCCTGCTCCTGGCGGCAGCCACGTCCATGGCGATGCTGCGTTGGACGCAGGTGGCGCCGTCGCAAAACGGTTGCGTGCGAAGCCTGCCAGCGGCCGGCGTGGACAATTGAGCCTAATGGTCGGTGATGAGGATCTCATCGTCGAGGAGGGCGCGAGCCTGGTGTGTCGCGACTGCGGGTCATCCCGTGTGTGCGACCTGATCGGCTGGCTCCGCGCCGACGATGGCACGCCCATCGCTGAGCACCGCACCTGCCCACAGTGCGGGCTCAGGGTGGGCCTCGAAGCCAACAGTACCGGCTGGCGACCCTTCCGCCTTCTCGTCAGAAAGCCGAATGACGGTGACAAGAACGGCTGGTAGTCAGCGGCGTCGGCTCGGGGGCCGATGGCCGTCAGACTCCGTCCGGCTCGGCGGCTGCGGTCACCGGAGTTGGCCGTCGATCGCGTCGGCCATCCGATCTACTGATCGGTTCCACATCGGCCCCATCGTCTCGACCCCCTCTGGGCCGCCAGCCGATGACAACTCGATCCAGCCACTCAACAGCCGCTTCTGCTTGGTCACATCCTGAAGGCGGCTCAGGGGGATGCTGCGCTCCGATCGGTCGATGACGCCCCGCCTCCAAAGCACCCGGCGGTTGGTGACGATGAACTGGGTCCTACGCCGCCAAATCTCGTACAACCCCAAGGTGATGAGCCACCTAATCCACACGGGCGGACGCGCGGCGGGCACCGCCTTGAACAGCACAATTTCGTCCCCCGGCGGATGGCCCTGGCCCAGGGGCTCACCGAGTGGACTCGGCGGCGGCGCATTCTGCATTTCGCCCTTATACGTCAGCGACCGGTGCTGCTGCCACTAGTCCATACATTGATTGGCGACTGGACCAGGCCCGCAGACCCAATCTCCTAGCCCCCGTACCCTTGGCGGCGGACTCGTTGGCGCGCGCCCGACCCCGGCGCGTGGCGGTCCAGCTGATCGTGAGGCGCATGAGGGCGACGACTGAGCCATCGTTGGTAGAGCCCCCGACCGATGCTGTCCGCTCCAACGATTCCTAAACCGGTGTATCGGCGGGGGCGGAGCCGTCGGGTGGCTGGCAGGTGAGACGTGCTGGTCGCCTGCTTGGTGGGATGTCTTGACAGTCGGCGGTCGCCAGACGATGGTTCAACGATGCGAACTATTTCACCGTGGATTGGGTGCGTGTCAGCCTCGGCTGTGTGTTTGCCGTGTTGTTCGTAGCCATGGTTCTAAGTGAGGTTAAGGCAGGCCGTCCCTGACTCTCGGCGTTCCTACGGGGGTAGTTGGCCTTGTGTATGGCGGGCTCAATGTGCGAACTCTGATCGGGCACTAGCGGAAGGTGCACGCCGAGCGCGACGACAAGCGACGGTGAAGAGCTAGCCCACTGTTGGTGTTTGTGTTTGCGACATGGCCATTCACCCTCGGTGGGGTGTATCGCGGCGAGCGGAGCCATGGGCTGTAACAGTCTCTAGCCCTGCCTGCGCCATGCGTCCTCGCTACGGGTCGTCCCTACTCTGACCGACCGCACGTACGGGCTACCGATCAGAGGGCGTCGGGCCGTCATCGCGCGACACAAAGCGCGTTCGCGGACGGCGTAACCCGAATGCGGCAGTGAGGCCGATCCACATTAGCGCGAGACCGCGTACGCGATACCGAAGCCGATGTCTTTCAAGAGCAAATCCACGACAGCGAGAGCGAGCCAACTGGCCGAGAACAACGCGAGCGCCACCAAGACCCACTTCCGCTGCCGTTCACTGAACGGTTTCCCCCGCTTCTTGATGGAAGGCATACGACGAATCCTAGGCCTTCGCGGGAGTGCTGCATTGCTGGGCGCCAGCGTCGAAGAATGTCGGCAACGGTGCCGAATCCTGTCGCTTGCCGTCACAACGCCCTCAGCGGATATACATGAAGCGTATGAGGCTGAGCGCTGTGGCACCGAGATCACGAAGGCGAGCGTAAGTAGCGAAGTTATCGGCTGAGGTTACGCCGCTGCTACGGAGAGCCCAAGGCACCGGGCGTTCCGGATGTCAACCGAGTCCAGTCAGGCATCGGGCGCGGCGGTGGACGACGAAGTCCTGCCACGCGCATTCGACGGGAAGGGTGGATGGGCAGTGGGCGGCGGTGCCACAGCCGGGTAGAAACGGCTAATCGAGCGCTGTAGCACAACGATTTCGACTGTCATCGGCCGACGTTGATCTCAAGCCGTCCAATTGGGAGAGAGGATTCGAACCTCGTATCTGGGCCTGAGCGCTGTGGCACCAAGAGTGAGAGGCCGAGCGTAGCGTCGTCACTTATCGGCTGATCGTTCCGCGTGCCTCGGTAACGCCAGAGCATCGAGGAACGCCTCGCGCTTCTCGACCGGGTGGGCGTGGACACTCAGGTACTCTCGGTCTCTCAGGCGCATCGATCGGCAGGATAATCTGTAGCGGCCAATTGATTAGGCGCGCCGGCATCGCGTCAAGCGCTCTGTCTCGGGTCTCACTCTCACGGGGGTCTAGTCCAATGCGGGTCACAGACGTCAATACAGACAAAGGCGTGCGACTGGCGATTGGTCTCGACGACGGTTGGGCTCTAATCGACGCGGACGATGCCCCCAGATCCGTCGATGATCTGGTGCGTCGGGGAAATGAAGCACGGCGTAGCGTCGAACGCGCCGCTGCTCACGCCCGACAAACGCTCGATCTCAGTCCGGGCCTCTGCGTTCCCATACCGGGGAAGATCATTTGCATCGGTGTCAACTACCGCCGCCATGCCCTTGAGACCGGATCGGCGATACCCACAAGCCCGGTCGTTTTCGGTAAGTTCACTAACGCTCTTGTCTCGTCAGGACAAGTGGTACGACTCCCAAGCACAGCCGAACAGTACGACTACGAGGCAGAGCTTGGCGTTGTGATCGGGCGCCGAGCTGTAGCCGTCTCGGAGGAGCACGCGCTCGACTATGTCTGGGGCTACTGCAACTGCAACGACATCAGCGCTCGCGAACTCCAGGCACGCTCGACGCAATTCACACTGGGCAAGACGCTAGATGGCTTTCTTCCGGTCGGCCCGATGCTCGTGTCGAGCGATGAGGTCGGCGATCCCCAGAACCTCACGATCCAGGCGTGGCTCAACGGTGAACTCCGTCAGGATTCCAACACCGCGGACATGGTGTTCAGCGTCGGCGAAGTGATCAGTTACGTCAGCCGTTATATTCCACTCGACCCTGGTGACTTCATCGCGACGGGGACCCCCGAGGGCGTCATTCTCGGTCGCGACCCGAAGATCTGGATGAGGGCGGGCGACGTCGTGGACGTGGCGATACAAGGGCTGGGCCGGCTGACCACGCCGCTGGCGACGGCGAGCTGGTAGGGGAACACCTCTTCGGCTGCGGGCTCACGCACCATCGTACGGGGGAGCCTCATTCCTGAAAGCAGCCCCAAACACCAGATCCGAGTAGTTGCCGTCGCGCATAAGCTCACCCTCTGGCACCCGTAGCCGCTCGAGCACGTCCTCGTCGAGCTCGATGCCGAGTCCCGGGCGATCTCCGAGTTCGAGGTGGCCCTCGGCGATCTGAAGGCCACCGCGGAGTAGTTCGTCGATTGCGGGATTCCCCGTCTGGTCGACCTCCACGGTGAGCCCGTTCTCGATCGAAGCGACGACATGCGCGTTGGCAGTCAGTGCCACCGCGTCACTCCATGTGTGTGGTGCGACTCGCAGACCCTGCGCTTGTGCCCTTGACGCGATTCGTAGCACCTCGGTGATACCGCCGGTACGGCAGGCATCGGGCTGGACGATGTCGACCAGAGGGCCGCGCATGAGTTCTCGGAATCCCTGCTGCCCGAACTCGTTCTCGCCGGCAGCGAGCGCGACTGCCGTCGTGCGTGCGCGAAGGGAGGCATAGCTATCGAGATCGTCGGGCGCAAACGGCTCCTCGAACCACAACACGGGGCGCGTGGCGAGTTCTCCCGAGATGCGGGCGGCCTGATCCACGCTGTATCGATGTGATCCATCCACGAGCACCGTTCCGTCGTGACCGACGCCTTTCAGAACTGCGTCGAGCGCGGCCATGTCGTAGGCATACGAGCGGCCAAGGCGCATCTTCACTCGGTGAAAGCCTCTGCGCCGATGCTGACGAGCCTCTTCCTCAAGCGTCGCGACATCGTCCGCCCAGAAGAGCCCACTCGCATATGCGGGCACCTGCGAGCTGTGACCGCCTAGGAGGCGCCACAATGGTTGCCCGAGCTGCTTTCCACGTAGGTCCCACAACGCGATATCCACGCCGCCGAGAGCGGAGATCGCGACGCCCTTGCGGCCGTACCAGAGAGTCAGATTGGCCATCCGTCGCCACAACTCCTCCACTCGAGCGGGATCCTCGCCCACGAGGTGCGGAGCGAGGTGCTGCTCGATGATCAGCTTCACGAGGTCAGGGTGGCTATAGGCCGCCCCGATTCCGGTCTCGCCCACGTCGGTTCGCACCAGCACGAGCGATGTTACGCGCGCTGTTACTCGGCCGCCGGCGTACGCGAAACCCTGACATTCAGAGTAGACATGACGGAGGTTGATGACCTGGATATCCGTGATCTTCATCTGCGTCAGCGGTGCTCCAACCATGCGTGTATGCCGAGCACGCGTGTCGTGGGTTCGCCTGCGCGCAGCCGCTCTCGGATCCCCTCTTCCTTCACCACGCGGGACTGCGCTGCCGCAACGACGGCAGCCACCCACTCGGCGGGAATGACGCACACGCCATCAGAGTCGCCGACGACCCAATCGCCAGAACTGATAAGGGTCCCGCCAAGGGCCACAGGTGCATGGAGGGAGAGGCATCGCCGCTTCACCGTGCCTCGTGGAGTGACGCTGACTGCGGCTACCGATGGGGGCACGCGAAGACGATCGACGTCGCGCACCCCATCGTCGATGACGAGGCCGGCGAGTCCCGCGGCGTGGGCCGCCTCGATGATCAACTCGCCGACAACTCCGAACTTGCCCCGTCCGCCGCTCGCGACGCAAAGAACGGATCCTGGCTGCGCTCGCTCGAGTGCAAGGTGGATTCCTAAGTTGTCGCCCGCCGGGATTGCGACCGTCAACGCGGGGCCGGCAAATGCAGGTCCAGAGACCAGCCGCACGCCAGAGACAAGCCCTCGGCGGCCCTGCGCTTCGTGCACGGTCGCCACACCGGCAGCAACAAAGGTTGCCGCCGTCTCGTCACTGGAGTCCATAGCCGAGACCCTCCACCATGCGCAGGGTTCCTTGGACGTGCGCGTCCATAAGTCGGGCACCTCGGCGAGCGTCGCGAGACTGGATGGCCGCGGCGATCTCCGCATGCTCCCGCAGCGCCGTCGATTGGGAGACGTGATCTCGCAACACGATAAGCCGGTAGCGGTCGGAGCGGTTCCAGAGGCGGTCGAGAATGTCGGTCAGGACCCGGTTGCCGGCGGCGGTGTAGATCGCTCGATGGAACGCGCGGTTTGCCACCAACTCGGTGTGAAGGCCAGGCGCGGTCCGAACGGTCACCGCGGCCACAATGGCTGCGATCTGCTCGTCGGTCGCGTTCTTGGCCGCAGCTCCCGCGGCAAATGGATCTAGCTGTCGGCGAACCGCGTAGAGATCGTGAAGATCTGTACGAGTGAGTAGCGGGACAGCCATCGTGCGGTGCGCACGCAGTTCGATGAGCCCGTCGGACTCCAGCCGCCGTAGTCCCTCGCGAAGCGGAGTGACCGATATCCCGAGACGGGTCGCGAGCGCTTCCTGACTCAGGGTCGCCCCCGGCTCCAGGATGCCCTCGAGGATGAGGCGGCGGACTTCGACGTACACAGCTTCGGCTTTAGTCTGCAAGTTCAAACGTTGGCCGCTCCTCGCATTGAAGTCACCGAGTGCCGTCATGCCACAGTCTCCGCTCCGCCGTCGACTGCAAATCGGGCGCCGGTCAGATAGCGTGGTGCGTCAGTGACCAGGTACTTGACCAGACCTGCGACCTCTGCAGGGTCTCCGATGCGCCGCATGGGCACATGGTCGTCGATCCAGGCGTCCAGGGTCGAACGGTCTTCCCCAAGAAAGGCGGTATCGACCACTCCGGGCGCGACGACGTTAATCCGTATTCCGCGTGGTGCCAGGTCGGCCGCAGCCGCCCGGAAGAGATGTTCGACGCCCGCTTTGGTTCCCCCATAGACGCTGCGTCGCGGCAGGGATCTTGACGCGGAGATGGACCCGATGAGGACGACTGAAGCGAGTGGCTCCCACGTGAGGTCGAGGAGCATACGCAGCAGGAGCGCGGGCCCGGCTAGGTTGACAGCAATCGCACTCTCGATATCTGCCACGTCGAGCGCATCGATCGGGCCGCGAAGGGGAGCACCCGAGGCAAAGACAAGCCAGCCGATCGGTAGCCCCGTGGCTGACACAGTGCGCACGATCAGCTCACGGTCCTCCGTACGGGAAATGTCTGCTTGAACTCCCGTTGTGCCCACCCTCAACTCTCGTGAGAGCGCTCCAAGACGCTCCTTATGCCGCCCGGTCAGCACGATGTGGTCTGCGGTGTTGACGAGCTGACGCGCGCACGCCGATCCGATTCCACCCGTGGCCCCGACGATGACGCCCAGATGCGTCACGCCAAAGTCCCACTGCGCTGGAGCGCCCATGCTGCAATAGCTTCCGGGCCGGTCTCAACCATTGCGCTGACGGTGCTGGTGGCGAGGCGCGACGCCAGTAGCGCGATCTGTCTCGCGGTGAACTCGAAGGGATTCCCGGTGTCAATCTGACCGGCGTCGCTGGTCAGGTAGACGGTCGCGCCGGTTCCAGTGAGCGCGACTGCCTGTTCTTCGAGGCGTCGCGCGGGCCGTCCCTTGATTGGAAACGCGCTTGTGAACAGGTCGAGTTCGAACGCGCAACCTAGGCCCGCAAGCTGTTGCGCTTCCTCGACATCGACGTACAAGCTGTGCGTTATCGAGCACACGACGGACTCGAGTTCGGCTGCCGTCTCGGCCAGTTCGAGCCGGCCCGCTCTCCCGAGGTGGGCCGTGGCCACAACGAGGTGATGGTCGAGATGACCGAGGCGGGCGCGCACCTCGGGCCACCACGGTGGCAGGTCGAGGTCCCAGCTGAGAGCGCCCAGCGCATCGCGAGAAGGCCCCCACAGCCACACGCCGCCGGCTTCAAGCGCGGTCATTACCTCGCGCTGATTCGTCCAAGCGTTGAGGATAACAGACGGTATTGCGGCGACGTCATCGCATGCCGCCGCGCGGCAGAGGTCGACCGTGTGGGCGACGTGCGACTTCCACACGAATCCGCGCACCCCCGCGGCGCGTCCCGCCGCACACATTCCCGGCCCGTCGGCCCAGCGCCGTTCCGCCGCCGACCCGGGATGCAGGTGGAGGTCCCAGCGGAGCCGCGGAACGTCCATCGCAGTCAATCCATGAGCAGACCGCCGTTGACATCGACGATCTCTCCGGTGAGGTATGCCGCATCTGGCGAGAGCAGGAAAGCGACAACGCCCGCTACGTCCTCCGGAAGGCCGAGCCGGCGTAGCGGCAACTGCCCGCCTCGGTCGCGGACCGCCGGAACCGCGTCGAGGAAAGGGGTATCGATGATCCCCGGTGCCACCGCGTTAACCCGCACCCCCCGAGGGCCAAACTCTGCAGCGAGCGTCATGGTGAGACAGAGCACCGCCGCTTTTGCGGCTGAGTACGGTGCTCCGATCAGAAGGCCGCCCGACTTCGCCGCCTGCGACGTGAAGTTGACGATGCCCCGAGTTGGGTGGGTCGACCGAAGGATGTGGGGGAGGGCTGCCCGGCACATCCGGACCGTTCCGAGTAGGTTGATGTCGATGTGACGCTGCCACACATCGTCGTCGGCGTCGAGAAAGGCCGTTGGGCGCCCCATCCCTGCGGCGTTCACCAGCGCATCGATTCCCCCGTGGGCTCCCGAAATGCTGGTGACGACGTTATCCACCTCGGTCGGATCGGCGACATCACAGTGCGTCACTCCTTCGCCGTCGCTCACATCGGTCGCCACGACGGTCCAGCCGGCGTCGTCCAGCCGGCTCCAGACAGCCGCGCCGATGCCACCGGCCGCGCCCGTAACAATGACGACTGGACTTCGCTGATTCACGCTTGTCCTCCCGACCTGATTGCCATTCTCGCGCGTTGCTTCGTGTAGGCACTAATTGTCGCGCGAATCGCATCGCGCCGGAGCTGGAGTGCGGACCGCTCGCTATACCAACCGATGTGCGGCGTGACGATCACTCTGGTGTCGTCCTCGAATGCACGGAGCGGGCTCGTCGCGTCGAGCTGCGCGTCCACCCCGAGGCCGCCGAGGCGCCCTGTACTGAGCGCGGCAGCGACCGCGCTCTCGTCCAGCAGCGCCAGTCTGGCGGTGTTGACCAGGATCAGCCCAACCCGCGACTGATCGAGCACCGCCGAACACACGAGGTGTTGAGTCAAGTCGGTGAGTGCGGTGTGAAGAAAGACTACGTCGGACTCTGCAAACGCGGCGGCAGTCGTCAGCGGCTGCAGTCCCATTTCCCTGAGGGTGTCCTCAGGCTTCGAACTCACGCCCCCGACCTCGAAGCCGAGAGATCGCAGTGCCAGCGCAACGCTGCGCCCGATTCGGCCGAGGCCGATCACCGCGGCTCGTGTGCCGCCGGAGATCGGGATTTGCGCCCGGAACGCCGACCAAGAGGGAATACCCGGTTGAGACATGACCGCGGGCAGACGACGAAGCAGCGCGAGACCGAGCAGGATCGTGTGCGCCGTCATCTCCGGGACGCAGTAGTCTTCAACATTGACGACGTCGACGCCCGCTTGTTGGGCGGCTCCGAGGTCGACCGAATCGAGCCCGGTGCCGAAGCGCCCCACCACTCGGCATCGCGGCATACGCGCGAGCAGCGGAGCGTCGATGCGCGTGCGAACGTGAACGGCGGCATCCGCTTCGGCCAGGAGGCTGTCCCGGCCATCCCAGGCTACAAGATGCCACCCGAGTTCACCAGCCACCATCGTCTCCTCATCGAGTTTGTCAAAAAGGCTATCGAGAACGAGAAGCCGCGGTGTCACAAGTACTCCTCGCGCCACGTTCCGGCTTGGAGCGCCGCGGCATTGGTTCTCGTCACGGCCGCGAGTTCAGTGGCGTCGAGCGCCTCCATGAGCGCCTCGAACGGCACACCATCGCCGTGCCCACTTCCGAGGACGACTCGATGGTTTCCGAATCGACGCACGACCTGCGCGACGCATGCGCCGTCTCCGGCGCGGCTGGTGTCGACAATCACGTTGGGTGCGGCATCAAGCACTGCCGTGTACGTCAAGTCGGCGTGGAGAGCGACGCCAAGAAGAACGATGGCCAGATCCGGGTACGCGCGGACGAAACGATAGATGTCGGCCCAAGGAGGTGGGGTCGAGGCATCGCCGTAGTCGATTGCGAGGGACAGCGAGAGTCGCTCGGCGACTTCGGGAAGCGGAGAGAGGACCCAGTCGGATAACGGGTACCCATGCCCTTCGGTTCCCGGGCACAGACGGACGAGGCGGCACGCACCGGCAGTCTGCGCAGCCCGGAGACGATCGATCATGTCCGGACGGCTCGATGGCGGAAGTGCGACGAACTGCGCAAGCGATTCCGGGTCGCACGACGCGCACTCGTGAAGGAAGGCATCGAAGCGGTCAGTTTCGTCGTGTCGCCTCGCACTGTCGCGCACGACCCATCGGGTACGCGGCGGCACTGCGCCGACGATGGACTCGGAAGATATACGGTTGACGTCGACGATGTCACTGATCACATCGCACGCGCCAGATATGCGACCAACTCCTCGTAATCCGCATCGGCAGGAGGCGCATCGTCCGTACCCCAGATCTCGGCAGCGCGCCGCAGCACAGCTACCGCACCGCCTGCAAGCGGAAGAGCCCGGCCGTCAACTGCAAAGAGCTCGACTGCCGTTTCCAACTCTGCCGCCCGCCTCACGGCGTGAACCCGATTGGTCTCAACCAGCATGCGAGCGAAATCCACGAACTCTTCGCCGAGGTTGGCGCCGATGGAGCGGTTGACCGTCCCGGAACTGTCGAGGCGATGTGCCAATGCGACGTGCTGTAGGACGAGAGCCTCGAGGCTTTTCATGAACACTGAGCGGGTGAACTTCAAGAGGGCTGCATCGCCGCAAGACGTGCCCACCACGTCGGTTTCGAATCCCAGCGCCTCCAGGACCGGCTGAACCGTTACCGCCGCAGATCCGCTCAGTGCAATACGGGACGGACCCTCTTTGTCGAGCGAGTCGAGCAATCCAACATCGACGACCTCGCACGCGGCTTGCGCGGCGATCTCAGCCTTCACACTCGGCGCGACCGTATTCCAGTCCAAGTAGATCGTTTCTTGGGTCATCGCCGCGTCCACGAGCGACGGCACACTTAGCGCCGCGCGTGGTGAGACGCAGCTGACGATGTACTGGGCGCTCGGAAGGTCGGCGATTGCCAGAATGCGGCGGCCGACGATGACGGGCACCCGCGGATCGGGATCGTAGACTGCCGGGAGCACACCGTGTTGACGAAGGCGCCCGACGATCGCTGCGCCCACGGAGCCGTGGCCGACGACGAGCCATGTGGTGGGGACGTAAGCCGTCTCAGTCATGGCCCTTCCAAGGCTGGCAACCGCGGATCGCGGCCGGGAACCACCGATCTTGGAGTGCCATGGACGGTCACGGGCATCGGTGTCTGCCTCCCTTGTCCAGTTGTAGCGGCAGCATTAGCGAGCCCCGGTTACAGCATCCCTATATCCTATCAGCGACAGAGCGCCTCCGTGGTTGATCCCCGCCAGCAGGGTCGACGCCCGGCGTAGTCCTTTGCGGAGCATTGCTACGATGGGGTCAGTAGGTCGCCCGACCTCCTGTGCAATCAAAGACCGCCGCGGTTGAAAAACTGCATTTGTCCGACGACAACCACGCCACGAGCTCAGCCACCTCGTTGGGAGTTCCGACGCGCCCCATCGGGATGCGAGCGACCATGTATGCGAGGACTGCGGGATCAGTCTCTGCGTTCATCGGGGTCGCGACGACCGCAGGCGCGACGGCATTAACGAGCACACCGTCGAGAGCGAGCTCCTTACCCAGCGATTTCGTCAAACCGATGAGTCCGGCCTTGGACGCTGAATATGCGGCCAGATTCGGATTGCCCTCCTTGCCGGCGATACTCGCGATGTTCACGATGCGGCCCCATTTCCGTTCGCGCATGCCAGGCACGACAGCCCGGCACATCAGAAAGGCGCCGGTCAGATTGACATCGACGGTTCGCCGCCAAGCTGACTCCTCCACCTCCCACAGTGGAACGTTAGGGCCGACCACCCCCGCACAGTTGACCAGTACGTCAACGCGGCCAAGGACTTCGGCCTGTTCGTCGATCTGGTCAGAAGACGAGACGTCGATCACGATGTCCGCACGCGGGTCGACGTCGGCAGTCAGCACACGCAGACCATCTTCCCTCAGCCGATCGACGATCGCCTCGCCGATGCCACGGGTGCCGCCGGTTACTACAGCAGTCTTCTGCATGACCTACCTCCGCCTACGTTCGGCCCACGCGAGTTTCGTCCATCGCGAGGGCCCATCCTGAAAGTCGAGATGCAGCGATCACGGTTCACGGTTCGACGTGGCGTTCATGACCCTGATGCCAGCCATCCCACCGTCGACCGCAATGCAGCTTCCTGTCACGAACGAGGATCCCGGCCCGATCAGGAAAGCGATGGTCTCGGCAATCTCAGGCGCCAAACCAAGTCTGCCCATCGGCTGTCGCGCAACCAGAGCGCGGCGCTCCTGCTCGGGATCTGACGCAGCATTCAACAGCCGGCCAACCCACGGCGTGTCGACGGTTCCAGGAGCGACGCAATTGACGCGCACGTGGTCATGAACAAGGTCGGCGGCCATCGCAAGTGTGAGCGCGCTGACCGCACCTTTCGACGCGCCGTAGAGGGCGCGCTTGGACAGCCCGGTCGAGGCCACGATCGATGAGACGTTCACGATAGACGCACTCTGCGATCGACGAAGGTGCGGCAGGCAGGCTCGGCTTGTTCGAACCATGCCGAGCACGTTGACGTCGAAGACCGCTCGCCATTCGTCCTCACTGTTGTCCTCAACCGTTCCGACTGCGCCGATTCCAGCGTTGTTCACCAGGGCATCGATGCCCCCTAAGCGCTGCGCCACCTCCGCGGCGGCAGCGTCGACCGATGACTGGCTTCTGACGTCTGCAACGATGGCGAGGGCGCCGAGAAGGCCTGCCTCATCGGGAGCCAGATCGAGCGCTGCCACCCGAGCGCCTCGTTGCCGCAACGCCGCGACCGTGGCAAGCCCGATACCGGATCCGGCTCCCGTGACTGCCACAACCCAGTCGCGCAACTCATCTGTCATGAGCGTGGACTCCGAAGCTCGCGCTTCTCAGGTGGTCCAGTGGCTGCAGGAGTCGCACCGCTCCGCGGATCAGCCATTGCGGAGGTCCGCCTCTCCGGGGACCGCGGGGAAGATCATGTCTCCGTAGTTCCCTTCCGGCACGTACTGATCATCTGGAATGCGGTAACGATCGACGACATCCTGGTTGAGGGTCACGCCAAGCCCAGGTGCGTCGGAGAGCAGGAGGCGTCCCTCTTGGACGGTGAGGGGCTCGTTTAGGAGGTTGTCAATCAGCGGATTGCCGGTACGGTCTATCTCGACGGTGAGGCCATTCGGCAATCCGGCGACCATGTGCGCGTTGGCCACGACAGCCACGGCATCGTTCCAGGTGTGCGTAGCCACTTTGAGTCCGGACCGCGCCGCCAGGGAGGCAACGCGGCGACACTCCGTTATCCCACCCCCGCGGCTGACATCCGGCTGGAGGATGTCGGCAGCTCCGGCTGCGGTAACGGTGCCAAATCCCGTCACACCGAATTCGTTCTCGCCCAACGCGATCGGCACCTGCACCTGGCGGCGCAGCTCGGCGAAGCTCTCGAGCGCATCTGGGGCAAATGGCTCCTCGAACCAAAACGCATTCTCCGTATCTAGGAGACGCGCAAGGTGGAGGGCACCATCCATCGTGTAGTGCATGGACCCGTCCACCATGACGTCCCCGCTGGTGCCCACTTCGCGGCGTACCGCCAAGAACGCGGCCTCGTCGTACTCACGGTTCCTCCCCAGGCGCATCTTCATTCGACGGAAGCCCGCCTCAAGGTGCCTGCGAGCCTCCACCCGCAACGTATCGACGTCGTCCTGCCAGAGCAGAGCGCTGGCGTAGGCCGCCACGTTCCCGGCGTCCGCGCCGAGCATTCGCCACAAGGGTTGTCCTGCCGCCTGTGCGCGTAGGTCCCAGAACGCGACGTCCAGCGCTCCCAGTGCCGATATGGCCGCCCCTTTCCGCCCGTACCACTGGGTGAGGCGATTCATCTTCTCCCAGAGTTGATCCGTCTGAGTGGGATCTGTTCCCAGGAGCTGCGGAGCGAGATGTCGGTCGATGATGATCCTCACGAGGTCAGGGTGCGAGTAGGCAGAACCGAGCCCGATCAAGTCGCCGTCCGTGTGCACACGCACGAGGCTTGTGAGTCGCCCGGTCGCCTGACCGCCCGCGAATCGGAAGCCCTGCCCCGGTGGATATGGGTAGTGGAGGTTGATAACCTCAACCGCGTCGATTCTCAATCGTGCACCCTCGACTCATGGGACCGAAGCGACTGCAGCAAGATCAGTCCTCGCGCCGAAACACCAGATCGCAAATCGCTTCTCACCATCTGTGCCCTCAGTTCGATCCGATCTCAGGCAAGCCGTATACGCGGCGACAATTTGACGCGAAGAACTTTGCTTGGTCTTCAGCAGGCACGTCGCGAAGGTAGTCACGTATTGCCGTCAGCCATGCAGAGTAGCCACCCGAGATTGTGTTGACAGGCCAGTCACTGCCAAAGAGCAGCCTATCCCAACCGAAACAAGCGACGGTGTGATCCAGGTAAGGACGCAGATCCGCAAGAGTCCATCGCTCGCGATCGGCTTCGGTCGTAAGCCCGGAGATCTTGCAGACCACATTTGGAAGCTGAGCAATCCTCTCAAGCTGTTCACGCCACGGATCCAACTCACGGTCGCGAACGCCCGGCTTGCCCATGTGGTCAAGGACGAATAGGACGTTGGGAGACCGCTTGATCAGCTCAAAGACGGCTGGCAACGACGAGCGTTCGAGGACGAGATCGAACGGGTAGCCAGCCTCCCCAACTGCCTGGATCCCGGCCACCACCGCATCGTCGCACGCAAAGTCGATCGGCTCTAGCTCGAACGACCGCCTGATTCCAACAAGGAGCGGTCCAAAGAGGGCGCTGAGCCTGGAGAGGTATTGCCGAAGGCCCTCTTGCTCGACGGGGGCCCACAGGACGGCCCCGGCGATCAGATGCGTGCTTGAGACTTGCGAGAGTAGCCACATCGCTTCCCGCAGGCCATCAGCGCCGGCCGACGCCGCTTCGACGCAGACCGTGCGAGTCACGCCGTTCTTTGCCAACTCCGGAAGAAGATCTGGCAGTGTGAATGGGCGGTTGAGGGCAGGAATGTCTCGGAATTCGGCGTACGGCATCAGCCGCGTGTCCCACAAATGGTGATGTGAGTCTATTACTTCCACTGTCATCGGATACGCACCAACCCTACAAGGTGTCGTCGTAAGTTGGAGATGCCGTGAGCCCACAGTCGATGACCAGCGTTGTGCCGGTGATACCCGTGGATTGGTCTGAAGCGAGGAACAGCACCGCCGACGCAACTTGATCCGGTGTCAGCACGGAGCCAGTGGGGTGCCGGGCCGCCATGGCACGCCAGAACGCCTCGGGATCCGGAGTCGAATCGACGTGACGCCGAAGGAATGGCGTATCGATACTTGTCGGACACACTGCGTTGATCCGTACGCCGCTTCGAGCGTGATCCACCGCCGTCGACCTGACCAGTTGAACAAGTGCGCCCTTCGACGTGTTGTATGCAGCGAGATTCTGCTCCGCGAACAAGCCGTTCACACTCGCAACAACCACGACGGTGCCGCTGCCCGCCCGGATCATGTGAGGCAAACATGCCTGCATGCCCAGAACCGCCCCGTAGACGTTCACCTCCATCACCTCGCGGAATGTGTCGACACTGGTTTCGAGCACGTTTCCGAGCGCGAGTCTTCCGGCATTGAGCACGAGTACATCAGGGAATGCGGCAAATTCGGTTTCCGCCAACGAGAGGGCGGTTTCCCATGTCGCGGGCGAAGACGCGTCGCCCGCAACCCACGCGACGTTGCGGTCAACTCTGAATGTCTCAGGAGACGGCTGTAGGTCGATGCCGATCACTCTCGAACCGTTCGATCGGAGTCGGTGAACCGTCGCCAGTCCGACTCCAGATGCAGCGCCGGTGACGATCGCGAGCTCTGTTCGTCTTGCGACGTCACTCACGGGATTGAACCGATCCACCTGCCCAGCCCATTGTGGTGTACATCCCGAACGACGGGCGGCACTCAATGCGGCCGAACTGGCATATGACGGGAACGTCGGATCGGACGCCCAATGCGTATTGTGTCCGAACCGGGATCTCGGGAGTGGTGCCGTCTTCGAATTGTCCGTATGGCGGATGAAGGCATGCGATGCGCTCGGCCTCCACGTCAATACGGATGCCGATAAATGGCTCCCGGTCGGTCCAGTAGATGTCCACGTGGATGTGCGCCGTGTGCTGTGACACGTTCATGATGAGGAGAGACTCGTGTCCCTGGAAGGGGCCGTACGTATCGGGCCACGGCAGGTCACCGTCGGGGAAGAACCAGGTGAGTGCCCCAGCACCATGTTTCCGGGCAGACTCGCGAGCGCTGAGTTGGATGGAACTCATGAAAGTGGCTCTCTCTCAGAACCGATGGGAACCTCTTCAAACGTCGATGCGTCGACCTCAGCCACCATCGCGGAGCCGACCTTGTCGAGCCAGTCGGCGTGCCCCCAGCGACGCACACCGAAGATGATGCCAACTCCAATCAAGAGCCAGATGCCGACGATAAACGGCGCGAGCACCACGGGGTATGCGGGAAGCGGAACGACCGAGTAGTAGAAGACTATGAGTAGGGCAATGGAAGACGCAATCGGCATGGCCAAATGGAGGAACCAATTGAACTCGTCACGATGGACGGTGAGGTAGTACTTGATCACACCTATGTTTCCGGCGATGTAGACCAAGATGAGTGACAGCGTGATGACGGTCGCGATCACGAAGAGTTGTTTGTCGGGTCCAAAGATGAGACTGGCACCGAGACCAATGAGCAGACTCAGCCCCGCCTGCAGCGTGATGGCGTTGTTTGGCGTCCGGTGACGCTTGCCGACCTCGCTGAGCACGCGCGGAAGGGCGTGGTTACGAGCCATACCGAAGTAGACCCGCGTTGTTGCGTTGTTGCCTGCGAACACGGCGCCAAGCACCGAGTTGATGTAGACAATGACCAGGAGAATGGAGAAGCCGCCCCACAACTGCTTTGTGACAACGACGACCGGGTTGTTGACGCTCGAGGCCAAGGTGTCTGAGTGAGCCAATCCCCACCCGCTCATGACCCCCCACGAGACGAGGATGTAGAACAGAACACCGATGACGATTGACGCCATGATGGCCGTCGGGATTGTCTTAAGAGGGTTTTTCGACTCCTCGGCCAGCGGCACGCATGCTTCGAAGCCGGTGTACGCGAAGATAGAAAAAACGATCGCTAAGAATAGGTTGCCGCCCTTTACAATGTTTCCAGGGTTGAAGACGGCCAGTGACGCGCCGCCGGCGCCTGGGTGGATGAACCCGGTGAGGGCGAGGGCCATCATGACCAGGATCTCGAAAGCTCCTAGAGCGACCTGCACTCTGGCTGTTATGGCGATTCCGGTGTACATCAGCAGTGCGATCCCGACGGATCCAACGATTACAAATGCCGGCCAGAGCCAAGGAACGTTGATTCCGTAATACAGGTTCAAGACTGTGTTGGTAATCCAACCTGCGAAGGCGAGATTCATTCCACCCTGAATCGGGTCATAGAGGAAGTAGGCCCAAGCAGTCAAGAAACCCCACCGGGGCCCCAGAGTGTCGGTGACGTACGTGTAGTACCCACCGGCAGATGGCAAGTGGCGCGCGAGTTGGGTGAGTGATATCCCCAACATCACGACGATCACGCCTGCGATCAGAAAGGCCAACGGCGCGATCGGACCCACGAGCAGAACGATGGCTTGGATCGTGAGGATCGCCCCCGCGGCCGGAGCCACATGGGTCAGGGCCTGCATAACGACGCCGAGAAGTCCGATCGCCCCCGGTTCAAGCTCGGTGCGACCCACGCCGCTTGGACCCTTGACACTCTGCAAACCAATGTTCGCCATGAGTTACCCCTTTTAGGTAGGCCGGAGGGTATATAGACTATAAGACCCAGATCCGCCGCAGGGTACCCTCGCCCTTGAGGCTTTGTCAATGGAGCGTCGTTCCGTCGCCAGACGCGTGCGACTCGGTGCCAGGGTGTCGAGAGGGGGTGTGATGGCAACGCCACTTGACAGCAGCAAGCACTCTCCGGGGTGGCGACCAAGACGCGGGGGTGGTCGCCTTGCGAGTGAGCGATGGTCGTTCGCTACGGGGCTCACGTTCTGATGCACCGGTCTGGACGGCTGCTTACGACTGCAACTCACGGTGGGCGAACCGGCAGCGCCGACAACCTCAGACCCGAGCTCGGTTGCCGCGCTTCCCAAAGCGGACGTGCAGATCGGTTGCTCGACGCGCTAGGAACTCACCGCTACGAATCGCCTCTGCCGGGGTTCAAGCGGAAGCGCGGAAGCTGGGCGGTCCGCCACGTCTCGCGCCTAAGTGCCAACCATGAGACCGCCGTCGACGACAAGGGTTTGACCCGTGATATATGCAGAGTCGGGGCCTGCCAGGAAGGCCACGGCGCTCGCGACCTCGTCGGGCGTCCCCATTCGACCCATGAGAGACCGCGCGGCCGCACGCTGGAGCAGATCCCCGGGTTGCAGCCCTTGTCCGAGAACACCCACGACAGCATCCAGTTGTTGCTGAAAGGCCGTATCGATGATCCCGGGCAGCACTGCGTTGACCCGAATGCGCCGCGAAGCCAGAGCGCGGGCTGACGTCTGCGTCAGGTTGACAACAGCCGCCTTGCTCGCCGCGTACGGGGGAGAAGCTGTGCGGGTTCCGAGAGCGGCGGTCGATGAGATGTTCACGATGGCGCCGCCTTCGGTCAGGACGGGGGCCACGAACTGGACGCAGAAGAATAGACCTCGGGCGTTCAAAGCCATGGTCTCGTCCCAATCCTCTTCAGTCACTTCACCGAGCGGGTGCGGCCGGATGATGCCTGCGTTGTTGACAAGAACGTCGATGTGGCCCATCTCGTCGACAGCGCGGGTAACCATTTCACGGATAGCCGGCACGGAGGCGACATCGACCTCGAGGGCCAACGAGCGGCAACCATAAGCATCCCGGATGTGGTTGGCGACCGCCTCGCACCCTGCGAGGTGGTGCCCCGCTACGACGATGTCGCACCCCTCGCGTGCAAGCCGCAGCGCGATCGCCTGTCCGATGCCCTTGGCTGCACCCGTCACCAAGCTGACCTTACCCGTCAACTTCGCGTCGCCGTCGACTCCCATGGACGTCTCCTCGTGCCGCTGGCTGTCTCACGTCCCCCGCGCCCAATCTTGGCGGATACGTCGACGCGCGGCGTCCACAGGATACGACTTCGCGCCTCATGGCGCTGTCAACGGACGCTCCCTTGTACGTATCATGGGCGAGTCCACGCCCGACGTAGGAGGTCGGGCCGCGACGATGTTCGATTCCGGGGCTCAGTTGTGGGACCAAACAGGGAAGCAAGGTGTACGAGCGTCAACTACCAAAGTGGTCCGAGATCAAGCCGCTCCTGCGAGCAAAGCCTTTCGAGCTGAGCACAGCTAGACGGCGCCTGGCGAGAGCCTTGACCATCGACGATCTCCGCACGGTCGCACGCCGTCGCACGCCACGGGCTGTCTTCGACTATACAGACGGCGCGGCAGAGGGCGAGATCAGTCTGCGCCGCGCAAGGCGCCTTTTCCAGACACTTGAGTTCTACCCGTCAGTCCTGCACGACGTTTCGAGTGTTGATACCAGCACGTCGTTGCTCGGCCGCGCGTCAGCTCTGCCGTTTTCCTTCGCCCCCACCGGCTTCACGCGCCTGATGCACCATCAAGGCGAGTGCGCCGTGGCGCGGGTCGCCGAGAGGTTCAGCATCCCCTACGCCCTTTCCACGTTGGGCACGACATCGATCGAAGACTTGGCAGCGGCGGCCCCCTCGGCGCGAAAGTGGTTTCAGCTGTATGTCTGGAAAGATCGAGCCGCCGGTGAAGAGCTGATGTCACGCGCCAAGGCGGCCGGCTTTGAGGCTCTTATACTCACGGTTGACGTCCCTGTAGCCGGAATGCGTCTACGTGATGTTCGCAACGGCTTCTCGATCCCACCGACGCTAACGTTGAGGACTGTCGCTGATATCGGCACGCACCCCGCCTGGTGGCTCAACCTCCTGACGACGAAGCCATTGGTCTTCGCCTCACTGACTTCGTGGAACCGCACCATTGCCGAGCTTATCGATGAGCTTTTCGATCCAACCATGACAATGGCCGACCTCGAGTGGGTGCGGTCGTCTTGGGACGGACCGCTGATCATCAAGGGGATCCAGACCGTGGATGACGCGCGCCGGATGGCAGAGGCGGGTGTACAAGCGATCGTGCTGTCCAATCACGGTGGCCGTCAGTTGGACCGTGCCCCGGTTCCGCTGCGGCTCGTCCCAGAAGTCGTCGACGCAGTCGGTGCGCGCACCGA
>Ga0075522_10000158_pt1 | contig 44383 bp, 52 predicted proteins | sample NGEPerA_FD_74796 | JGI IMG/M metagenome (GOLD analysis project Ga0075522, IMG submission 74796) | Arctic peat soil microbial communities from the Barrow Environmental Observatory site, Barrow, Alaska, USA - NGEE PermafrostL2-A | ecosystem: Environmental > Terrestrial > Soil > Wetlands > Peat ... | reverse complement strand
CGCCACTACGAAGCGCCGCGCCAGCCAGGCCCCGGCGGGCCGCGCCGACAGGACCCCCCGCAGGCGCGCCCATCGCGCCGGCCGCACGACCGGCGCTGCGCCCAAGCGAGGGCACTCCCTCAAACGCGGTGCCGCGCAGGCGGGCGTGCGCGGCGCGCATCCGCTCCGCGCCTGCCATCGGGCTCTGCCCCTGCGCGCCGCCTGTGCTGCCACCGCCACGCAAGCTCGCGCCGCCGAGGATGTGGCGCAGCTCGCCGAGCAGCATCAAAGGGAGCTTCACCGCGATCACGAACGTGATGAGCCCCGCGAACGCAGCCGCGATATGACCGGGCAGACCGCCGCTGGCACCGCCGGTGAAGCTGGTCGCGTCGAGCGTCAGCGCGCCGGCGACAGCGAACAGCAGCGTCCAGCCAATCGGGACGAGCACGACCGCCATCAGGGCGTGTCCCCACGCTCTCGCCAGATGCGAGAGCTCGGGTATCGGTGCGAGCGCGATGAACGGCGGCCCCGCACAGAACGCCAGCGCCAACACGACCGTCAGCGCCTCCTTTGACGCGAACAGGCCGGCGGCGAACACCACCCCGACGATCACCAAGAACGCGCCGAAGACACCACCCGCGCCGACGAGCAGGGCGCCGCCGAACAGGACGGTGATAATGCTCGCCAGCCCGTTCGCGACGACGGGGAAGGCGAGGATCGCGTGCGTCAGAGTGTTCGTCGCGGCGACCGTCTGCTCCACCAGCCAGCGGTAGATGACGAGCACCCCGGTCGCGCCAGCACACCGTCCGATCGCGCTCACCGGATGAGCCGCGCCGGTCAGGCCCATCGTCCAGTAGCGCAGCGTGCAGACCGTCAACGTGACGGGCATCAGCGACATGCCGAGATAGGTCGTGTCGCTCTCCAGTTCGCTGACGTGACCCCAGCCCGCAGGGTCGGGCAGCGCGACGAGATCCTGGATCGTCGAGACCGTTCCGTGCTTGAGGAAGCCTGGGACCAGCGCGCCCGCCAGGGCGGAGAAGAACCCCTTGGCGATCGCTTCGATGATGCTGTGAAGCGACGGCAGGCCGAGAAACGCGACCACGGCCTACGCCACGATCCCGCTGATCGACGCGAGGATCGCAAGGCCCACGATCGTCTTGAGCGCGACGTCATGCGCCCGGCTGTGTCCGGCCATGAACATGATCGCCACGACCGCGATCACGAGACCCATCACCGTGCCGCCCAGCCACACGAGGCTGCCCTTCAGCTTTTCGACGAAGTTCTGGACCCCGGTGATCGGCGTTCCTTTGAATGCACCGGCCGCGTTCAGCGCGTGCGCGTGCGCGTCGGGGAACGCCACCACGACCGCGACTCCGATCAGCAGCCCCATCAGCGCGCCGATGGCGACCACGACATGCGCTGTCCTTCTTCCTCGACGGGCACCTGCCCGCCTGAATGTGAGCGCCATCACTGGCCTCACCTCCTTCTGTGGTTGTTTGATTGACGTCCTCACGGCGAGAACAACCCCCCCTGTGTCTGTTCCGCTGGCGGCGGTGCGCTCGCGGAAGTCGATCGAGCGGGGGGAGCAGGCCGCTGCTGCGGTGCCGCCTGCACGCCTGCCCCTTCGGGGGGCGCGGCAGCCGCTCTCACAAGCGCCGGAGCCGAACGGCGCCGCGGAACGCCGCTGCGCTGGGAAGGGGTGCGTGTCCGAGGCGGTCGGGCCGCCGGGCGGGCAGCTCTCCAGCTGGGCGCAGATGCCCGGTCGCGCACTCCGGTCGTGTGCGACCCGGCAGGCCGTTCGCTGTGAGAGATGACGCTCGCGGCAGGGGTGCGCGCGTGGTGGCCGTCGAGCGTCGCGGCGACCCCTACAACGACGCACACGGCAAGTGCCGCGCCCACGGCCTTGACCAGCCGCGGATGCCCGGCCAGCTGCGCGCGGACACCACCGCCGCCGAGCACCCCGACCGTGCGCCTGCGGGGATAGACCCTGCGCCACGCGCGCGGCCCGCTGGCCCGCCCGGCGAGCACGTCGTCCATATGCACCACGAACTCGTCGTGCAAGAGCTCGTCCTCGCCTCGCTCGTCAACGTCCTCCTCGTCGAGCCCCTCGTCAACCGGCGCGTAGGTCTCCTGCGGCGAGTCCCACATCTCCGCGGGAGCAACCCGTGCTATCGGCGCCGTGGGCGCCTCCTCCACCGACCCTCGGCCGGCAGGGACGGGAGCCGGCGGAGAATCAAAGGCCGGCGCAGCCCGCCCGGAGAGGCCCGGCTTGCGCCGCCGTGCTCGCACCGGCGCGCTCGGAGCGTCGGCCTGCTCTACGTCGACCTGCTCTACGTCAGCCTGCACCGGCGCGGCCGGCGCTAATGGCGGGGCGTCGCCCACCGCCTCGGGCGCGTCGGTGTCCCCATTCAGCGGCGCGTTCCCGGGCGCGGCGACGTACAGCGTCACCATTCCGTTGCGCGCCAACTCGCCGCCCGCCACGGGCTCCTGAGCGACGACCAGCCCGGTCAGCTCGGCCTCGCAGCCAAACGAACGATCGAGGCCGGGTTTCAGTCCGGCACGCCGCACGGCCTGGGCGGCGTCCCCCGCGGCCTGGCCCACGTACTCGCCCACCACCAGGCGGCCCGATGGGCTGCCCCGGCGGGCGGTCTTCGCAGGCTGAATCCCGCGCTCTGGCGCTGCGGTTCTGTCGTTCATCGTGGTTGCTGACCACGACCAGCGCAGACCGGCCAACGAATTTCTCAGAGGGTCGGCGAAGGGTCCAGCCATGTCCTGCGCAGACAGCGCGCAGGGCTCCCCACGGGCGGCTCCTCCCTCCACGGCAGAGCGTCAGCCGTGCGCCGCGAGCAGCTGGGCGTAACGTGCGAACCGGGGGTCCTCGAACCACCCCGGCGCGCGGACGATCGCGGGCGGCAGGTCGCGGTAGACCAGCACCGCGCGCCCGCGGCCGATCTGCCGCAGCCAGGGCGACGGCCCGGCCTTCTGATGGCCGACGCTCAGCGTGTGTCGTGAGAGCCCGTTCGAGGTCGAGGCGTTCGCGACGGACTCTTCACCGAGCAGCTCGGTGAGATACCCGGCGCTCGTCGGCTCGGCCAACGGTGGGATGAACACCTGCGCGGTGGATGCCGCGCAGATCGCGTCGCGGGCGGCGCGACCGTAGCGCTGGTCGATCTGCGCGATCGACTGCCAGATCGTCGCGATCACGATGCCGTGGTCGCCGCATTGGGAGAGCCACGGCGCGAGGTTGCGCACCGGAGCGATGTTCGCCGCCTCGTCCATCAACACGAACAGCCGCGGGTCGAGCGCACCGTGCCTGCGCGCCTTGACGATCGCCGCCTCATACATCGCGGCGACCAGCGCGAGGATCACGGGCCGCAGCGCCTCCTGGTCGTGGCCGGCGGCGACGACATAGATCGTGTTTGCCCGCCCGTCGAGGAACCTCTCGGGCGTCAGGTCCCCGGTGGCGCACGCGGCGACCTGGGGGTAGCGGTAGGCGCGCAGCAGATTCAAGGCGCTCATCACGGTCGTCTCGCGGTTGCGCTCGTCGCGGCGACTGACGCCCTCGAGCTGATCCGCGGCAGCGGAGGCGCCAGCGCCCTTCAGCACGCCGATCGCGCCGGTGAAGTCGCGCGCGTCCAGCCAGCGCACGAGCTCGCTCATGCTCTCCCCGGCAATCGCAGCCGCGTGTAGCAGGGGCGCCAACATGCTCGCGGCCTCCTTGTCCCAAAACTCGTTCGCAGCGTTGCTGCTGTCCGGGTGCGCAGCTGAGGCGAGGGCTTCGCCCGCGCGGATCGCGCCCGGCCAGGCCCGGGCGGGCACCAGCGGCGTGAACCCGGCGCTCCTGCGATCCCCGAACGGGTCATACACCCACACACGGCCAAGGCCGCGGCGGTAGGGCGCGGTCGCGTCGTAGATGTCGCGCTTGGTCGAGAGGACCAGCGCGGGCCCGTCGTGGTCGAGCAGCCACGGCACGACGAACCCGCTGGACTTCCCCGAGCGCGGCGGCGCGACGACCATCGGCTGCACCTCGGGCTCGGCCGCCAGCGTGCGCGCCGGCACCCTGCCGAGCACCCCCAGGTACGGGCGGCCCGACACCGGGCCCGACACCCACAGACGCCGCATGTCCGAGGGCAGCGCCCATGTCCTTTGGCGTACCCAGCCCCGGTCGACGGCGTGACGGGCGACGGTCCGCTGATCCTTGCCCAGCGGCGAGCCGCCGCGCCACGCGCGCAGGCGGCGATGCACGCGCCATCCCCCCCAGCCCAGTAGCACGAGCAAGCAGACCGCGACAGCGCAATACGCCCACGCTCCGGGCGCGGACGCACGCTCCGGGCGGGTCGGGAACGCGCGGGCCGGCTCGCCCCAGCCACCATGCACGAGCAGGCGCCACATCGCCCGCGCCGCGTCAGACGCCGGCAACCGCATCGGCCCCCGCAGCTCGAGCACGCAAGCGGCTTGTGTCCAGCACCAAGGCAGCACCCCCCTGACCACGCCAACGAGCAGCAGGACGCCCGCGATACACAGCAGAAGCCGTGTGACTGGACGACGCCCAACGGCGTGAACCCTCACGGGGTCCACCCGGCAATTGGGCCGCTGCGGTCGTGCTGCAGCGAAGACGAGCTCGGCTGTGAGGTGTCTCTCATCGGTGGTCCTGACCACCAGCGCCCCGAAGCGGCCAACGAACTGAAAGCCCCCGGTCGCCTCAGCTACACGCGCGAGCGCGCCGCCCGCGCGCCACCCCCTATCGCCGGCTCCGCGAGAGCCGGCGTGTCACCCCTTCAGAGAAGTCGTTGGCCGCCGTGGAGCAGTCGTGGTCAGTAACCAAGGAAAGCCGCGAAGAAACCACCGTGGCCGAGGCACAGCAGAGGAGCAAACGATGTTCCAGAGACAGCGATCACAAACGAGTCGAGCTAACGGCAGAGGAAGCGAGCTGACCGTGGCTCAAGCAGTTCCCGTGGGTCGATGGCACGTCGTGTCTTGCCCCATTTTGGACACCGCCGGACTAGCGCTTCGGCCCCCCGTGCGGGGGGCTTCCCTGCGCCCTGACGGGCTCCGGCTCCGCGCGCCGGTCGGCGTCTTTTTTGGGCTGCGTCACTAGCACCACCAACCACCAAAGGAGAAACCGCAATGAACATCAACAAGTGCATCTTCACCGGCCGTTTGACCAAGGACCCCGAGCTGCGCGCGCTGCCGAGTGGCACGAGCGTCTGCGAGCTGCGCCTAGCGGTCGACGGGATGGGTCGAGGCCGCGACGAGGTCGGCTACATCAACGTCACCGCCTTCGGTAACGGCGGCGAGGCCGCCGCCAAGCATCTCAGCAAGGGGTGGCTCGTCGCCGTGGACGGACGTCTCGAGTTCGGCGAGTGGGAGACCCAAGCCGGCGAGAAGCGCCACGACTACAGCGTCGTGGGAACCGTCGAGTTCCTCGCGGCTCCCCGCTCCGACAGCGACGCACCTGAGCCCACTGAGGCTCCGGAGCTCGTAGCGGCCTAAAGGCAAGGTGGCCCGCGCCCCCGAACGGGGCGCGGGCCACCAGCCTCATCGCGGAGCGTGAACAGTGAGCCAGAGCCTCCTAATAGGCCAGATCTTCCAGGACCTCGACGCGCGCGGCGCGCGACTGCGAACGCTCTGGCAGATGACAGCCGCCCAGCGGATCGCGGCGATGCGCCGCGGCGAGCTGACCCTCGAGCAGTGCGCAGCGTGGGCCGCGCGCTACCCCGGGCAGGTGCCGCTCATCAACGGCGAGTTCGAGTACATCGCCGTGCTCACGCCCGAGGTATGCGAGTGAACGGCGCCGGTCAGTGCCCCACCGAGGAGCTGCTCATCTACCTGGGGATGCTGGCGGGCGAGGCCAAGCCCGGCCAGTTCTTCGACGTGCGCTGGAGCACACAGGCTGGCGGGATGAACCGCCAGTTCGTCTCCGCGCTGCGCGCCCAGGACGCCGTCCGCCTGATCACACGCCTGGCGTCCCGGACTGACGTGTATGTCGGCATCGCGCTCCGCGAGGACCGTACCTATGGCGGCAAGACCGCGATCAGCGGCTCTCACCTGCTCTACATCGACAGTGATGACCCGGACGCTGATGAGCGCCTACACGACTTCGCCTACTCACCCTCGATGATCGTCGCCTCGGGCTCGCCCGGGCACCTGCACACCTACTGGTGCCTGCGCGAGCGCGCGAGCACCGCGCAGGTCGAGAGCGCCAATCGTCGCCTCGCGTTGGCTCTACGGGGAGACCCGGCCTCCGTTGACATCGCGCGGGTGCTCCGGCCGCCTTCAACCCTAAATCACAAGCACAGCCCGCCGGTCGCGGTCAGGCTCCTGGAGCACAACACCGATGCCCGCTACGCGCTCACAGAACTGACGGGCAGCCTGCCAGAAGACTCACACCCCGGACACCCCCCCGGGACGCTGCCGGCACCCCGGAGGGCCGGGCGCACCGCGCTTGACCGCGAGCTGCTGGCGATCCCCGCCGCCGAGTACGTCCGCGTCCTGGCGGGCCTCCAGCCCAACAGGGCCAGCAAGGTGCTCTGCCCCTTCCACCAGGACACCGACCCGAGTCTCCACCTTTACCCCGACGGGACCTTCTACTGCTTCGGCCGCCACAACAAGGAGCGTGCGTGCCGTAAGGGCGGGACGATCTTCGACTTCGCCGCCGCCCTGTGGGGCATCGGCACCCGCGATCAGGACTTCCTCGAGCTGCGCCAGCGCCTCGCCCGCGTATTCCGACTCAAACCAACCTCGATCGGAGGAACACGATGCCAGTGAACACCAGCAGACGCGGGCGCTTCTGCCCCGAAACAGCCGCAGACCGGCCACGATCCCCGGCGAGTGCTCGCCGTACCTGGCTGGACCGGCGGGCGCGGGTGGCCCCGTCGCTCGTCGCCCTGATGCTGCTGAGCGGCTGCGCGCCACTAGCCGCTGGAAGCGTTCAACCCGGCACGCGCTCGCCTGCCTTCGCACCTGAGCGCGATTGCGTCGAGCGTCACGGTCTGCCGGACCCGCACTGCACTCCTGGCGCGATACGTGCGGGGGTTTCGCTGGCGACGATCTGCGCCTTCGGCTACAGCTCATCCGTCCGTCCACCGGAGAGCTACACCGAGCCGTTGAAGCTCCGTCAGATGCGTGCCTACGGCCTGCCGGGATCTCCGCGGGACTACGAGGAGGACCATCTCGTGCCGCTGTCGATCGGCGGGGCACCGCGCGTTCCTCGCAACCTGTGGCCCGAGTCGCGCAACGGCCCCGACAATGCCGAACAGAAGGACCAGCTTGAGACCTGGGCCGCGCGGATGGCGTGCGCCGGGCGCATACCCCTCAGCCGCCTGCAGCAGGAGATGGCCACCGAGTGGACCGCGCTTTACCGCCTCGCCGGTGGCGAGCGCGTCCTGCGCAAATACCCGCCAGGCGGATAGGACGCCGCACGGCAGTCCTGCCCTTGCGAGCCCGGCGGACACGCCGGCCGACCGAGCGCCGTCATCGAGGCGCGCTACCGTGACGGGCCGTGAGTGACCGGCGGACAATCTCACTTGCAGTCACCCTCAACGGTCGTCAGGTCGACAGCGAGACCACCTGCGTATGGGCCGGACCCCACGTGATGGTGATCGCTACCGTGCTGCCCGACCACGGACTCGCGCTAGAGCTCGATTCCGTCTTCGTCGGCCACGAGGGCGTGCCGACTTGCACAACTCATCTCACGCTCGGACCCGTGGGGCACGACCCCGTGATTGTTCCTGTCGAACATGAGCACGCGAGCCTCAATCCGAAGCTCAAGGCGCGCGATTGCGCCTACGAGCACGCTGAGATCGTGCTCGAGACGCTGAACCGGCTGGGCTACGAGGCTGGGATCGACATGCCCGACGACGCCTTCGAGGAGCTGGAGCGAGTCGAGCGCTGAGCGCCGCGTTGCGTCGCTCAGATCAACGCTTCCGTCCAGGCGGCAAAAGGGGTTATCCGCCGCGGGTCTCGACCCCTCCAATGTTCGCACGCTGCGCGTGCGGTGGGTCGGGGATCGGCTCCGCACCGGGCGGGGTCGCCGACCGAAAGGAAGCGCGATGGCGTCCCACACCAGCAGTTGGCCCTCGCAGAAGCATCTTGCCTACGCCGGCATCGGCTCACGCGAGACACCGCCGGGCGTGCTCGACCTCATGGGCCGCGTAGCCTCGCAGCTCTCGATCCAGGGTTGGGTTCTTCGCACCGGGATGGCTGGCGGCGCCGACCAAGCGTTCTACCGGGGCGCGCACGCCGGTGGAGCGCTTGAGCTCTACCTGCCCTGGCCCAGCTTCGAGGCCGACGCTCGCTCACCGGCCGGCGCCGCACAGCAGTACGTCCTTGGGCAGCCGAGCCCTGCCGCTTACGAGATGGCCGCGCGGTTTCACCCGGCATGGTCGCGGCTGGCGCAGAGTGTGCGGCGCCTGCACGCACGCAACTGCCATCAGGTGCTCGGCCCCGACCTGGCGAGCCCGGCGCGCTTCGTGCTGTGCTGGACACCTGACGGCAGCCTCGACGGTCGCGGCCGGCGTGTCGGGGGGACCGGCTAGGCGCTTCGGATCGCCCATCACCACGGCATCGCGGTCTTCAACCTCGCCCGTCCAGAGCACGCCGAGCGGCTGTCAAGGCATTGCCCGGTCGACGCGAGCTAACGCAGGCGATTGAACGATACGCCGGAGTCGCACTCACGAAGCACGGAGCGTAGATCGCGGGCGCCGGCAGCCCCATGATCGCACCCCTGCGGGGTGCGGAGGGCTGCCGCCACCGGCACCCGCAGCCAAGCGGGTCCACAACAGAAAGGACAGTCGTGATGCGCGACTCATACGACACGACCCTGATCCTCTGGCCTGCCACACCGCTAGCGGCGAGCGTCGCCGACGAGCTGCGCGACGTCGGCGTTCCGCTCACGGAGCCGGAGGCATCTCAGGGGTGGCTTACCGCGCGGCGCACGGAGGACGGTCAGCTCGTCCTTGAAATCTCCCGCGAGCGGCTCCACGGGCTCACCGATCTCGAGGCGGTCCTCGCCACCCTGCGCCTCGCCGGCCTCTCTTACGTCGCCTGGGACGCGAGGAAAAGTGAGATAGCCGGCACTGCACGCTCCTATGACCCCGACAGTCGCGTGGAGCGCGAGTTCACTGTGATGCCTGACGGTGAGCCGGTGCTCACCTTGAGGGACCTCAACGAGTTCGAGGGTCGCTACGGCACCGCAGAGGGCCTGCTCGAAGGCATCCAAACATGGCTGCGGCTGTCGCTGCCGCAGAACCTCAGCGAGGTCGACGGATTCACCATCGTCATCGAGCCCGAGGACACCGATGACGACGAGCGTCCCTAGCCGTCAGCGAGGCCCTGGCTTCCCCGATCATCGCACGCCCGTTGGGCGTGCCGGGGAAGTCACACAGGGCCTGCCAAGAGGCGGGCCGAGCACTCAACTGGAGGTGTGAAGAACCGTGAGAACACCACTCACTCGCATCCGCGCCGGGCTCTACTGGCACAAGCGTCTCGGCGTCGAAGTCCAGAGAACGGCGATGCCCGACACTCCCTGGCAGCTCGCCGGACCTGATCGCGAGGGCAGCGGCGTCGTGCTTGCGCGGACGCTCAGCGATGCCCGCTCGTTTCTGCGGGAGATCGAGCAGCACATCGACCACGCGCGAGCCTTGCGCGCGCTCGGCGAGGCGGTGCGCCAAGAGCGCGAGCGTGCCGGCTTCAGCGCAGTCGCGCTCGCCGCCGCAAGCGGCATCCCGGCGAGCGAGCTCGAGGCGCTTGAAGCAGGTCGACTGGACGCCGAGCTGGATCTGCTGCTCGCGCTCGCGCAGGCGCTCGATATTCGCTCCTCGGCCTTCTTCATCCGGGCCGAAGCGCTGACGGGCGATGGTCGATCCTCGCCCGAGGGCGCCGAGCGTGCTCTGCTCGCGCTGCACCGCCACCTATTCCCTGAGCGATATGAGGACGTGCCGATGTATGAGTGGCACGCCGGCACGATCGAGAACGTGGCGGCGATGCTCGAGGCGGCATTGGTGAACGATCCGCGCGCGGAGCTCTCACCGAAGTGAAAGGCAACGGTCTACGCACCTGCGTCAGCTCGGTACAGCAGCGGAGCGTGCTGACACCTGGCGGCGGGTCCCTTAGCTCCCCAATTGTGGCACGCCCTACGGGCGTGCCGGGGGGTCGCACAGGGCCCGCCGCCCGGGTGGGCCTGCGATACCAAATGGAGGACGAAATGCCAACCATGACCCAGGCCGACCAAGCCACACCGGAGGCCGAGCAGGGCACCTACACGCTGTGTGACATTCCCGTGAGCCACATCGTGGTCTCGGAGAACAACCCACGCAAGCAGTTCGATGATCAGGAGCTCGAACGGCTCGCGCACGCGATGTCCACGCGCGGGTTTAACCACCCGATCCTCGTCAAGCCGACCGAGCAGGAGGGCTACTACGAGATCATCGACGGCGAGCGGCGCTGGCGTGCCGCCCAGCAAGCGGAGGTCGAGCTGATCCCCGCGCTGGTCAAGACGCGCCCGGATGCGCCGGGTGCTGACCTGCTGGACGCCATGCTCGCCAACGGCCTCGGCATCTCGCTGGACGTGCTCGAGGAGGCGCTTGGCTACGAGACGCTCATCAATGATGCCGGATACACCCGCAAGGGAATCGCCGAGGCGTTCCAGATTCCGCTCGCGCGGGTTCGTGAGCGGCTGCTGATCCTCTACCTTCCCGAGAAGCTGCGCCATCAGGTAGCCGCCGGGATCGTCCCACTGATGGCCGTCAAGACCCTCGGTGCGCTCGCGAAGATCCATCCCGACCTCCCCGATGTCGCCGTCAAGCGGGTACTCGGTGGGCCTGTGCAGCAATGGGACGAGCCCACGACCTGGGACGAGCTCCTCGCCAACCCGATCTCGGTGCCGATCGGTGAATATGAGGAGCAGCTCGCAGACCTGCCCGCGGATGTGTTCGTCGCAGGCTGCAGCTACCCGGTCGCGGCTCTTGAGCTCGATGAGGAGACGACCCAGAGCATGGCCTGGCTCTGTGAGCTCTTGCAGATCGAGCCCGAGGAGTTCGCGGTGAGCTTCGACCGCGAGCTGCTCGACCAGGCGCTCGCGCTGAACGCCGCGCATCTGTCGGCCAACAAGGCGGAGGCCTTCATCGTAGGTGTCGATGTCGCCCGCCAGCTCGCCGGCGACCTCATCGACAGGAGCTTGAAGACTGAGCTGGGGCACGCGCAGGACGAACGCGAGAACGCTGAGCGCGCGAGCGCTCCGCGACGGCACGGGAAAGACGCAGGCAACGCCGAACCGGGCCAGGACGACGCCACGCAGCGGCCGTCAGACGAGCAGATCGAGGCAGGTCGCAAGCGCGCGACCGAAGAAGATCGTCGTCTGTGCGACGAGACGATCGCCCGCAACCAGCGGCTCGGAGCGGCGCTCATCAAGCACCTGTGCAAGGTCAGGGTCGACGAGCGCGCGCTGAAGATCCTGACCTCGGCGCCGATCGCTTCAGACCTCGCCAAGATCGCTGCGCGTGGAGCGCGTCTCGCGTTTCCCGGCTGGGCGGAGCTCTCGACTCGCAAGAACGGGTCGACCAAAGCCGAGTACCTCGACTACCTCGCGGGTGAAGCGAAGGCCCAGGAGTTCTTGGCGGGTGCAAGCACCGCGGCTGAGATCGCGGGACGCACGCTTGCGCTGCTGGCCGCCGCTCGCTGGGCGAAGGAGAAGTACGCGGTCACCTTCTCGAAGGCCAGCAACTACACGCTGCGCTTCACTGGCTACAACGGACGTGGCGTGCCGTGGCAGGGAGAAGTCGAGGATTTGCTCGATGAGATCCTGATCGAGAAGCTGCCCCCCGAAGTCGCCGATCCGATCCGCGCGGCCAAGGAACACCGCGAAGCGCTGCGTGCCGAGGAGGAGCGCCGCGAGCGCGAGCGGGACGGCGTCCTCGCGCAGTTCATCGGGCAGGCCCCGAGCCTGACGTGCGATGAGCGTCAGGCCGAGATCCAAAGGCTGCGTCACGAGTATGGCTTCTCCGCGATGCCGCCCGAGCAGAGCCGCAAGCTCATGGAGCTGCCCGAGCCCACGGACGGCGCCACCGCCGAGGAGCCCAGCGGTGAAGCCACGCCGCAGGACGAGAGCGAGACGCCGGCCCCGCCCGAGATGGCGCTCGCCGCCTGAACAACCCAGGACCGTGCGGCGGGGCGCTCACCCGCTCCGCCGCACGTCCAACACGTCATCGCCCCAGCACGAGCGCACCAACGACCTTCACTGGAGCAGAGATCATGGGCTGGACCGCTGGACAACTACAGGGACCATTCACCGCGCGTGCCGCGATCGAGTTCGATATGGGCGCGGAGTTCGCCGCGCGCGTTATCGCCACCATGCGCTACGGCACCGTCATCTACGCAGCCGTACGCTCACGCGACAGTCAGGAGATATGGGGGCTGGTGCTGCTCGCTGAGCGCCGGGACGGCCTTCTTTACACCAAGCCCATCAGCGAGGACATGGGCCCAGTCGAGGACCGCTGCCCCGCACGCATCCTCGATCTGCTGACCGAGCCGAGCAACGACCACGCGCGTCGGTGGCGCGAGCGCTGCCGCGCCCGCCTCGCCAAACCGCGCCCGCGCAAAGGACAGACGGTCACCTTCGCCAACCCGCTCACGTTCACCAACAACGAGACGCACAGCACCTTCCCCTACCGCGGCGGCTCGCGGTTTCGCACCAGCAACGGTTGCGAGTGTCACATCCGTTGTTGGCAGGAGCTCCAGTTCACCGTGACGTAGTGACCGTCGCCCGCTGGGTCGCAGGAGGTTGCGTGTCGCTGCTGCGGGCCGGGTTTGAGCGCACCCCTGTAGGCCAGCAGACCGGCTCTTACGGCGCGTAAAGCCCTGCGCTTCGCGTCGCCTGCGGCGATCCCTTCAGGGACAGGGCTTGACCCGCCTCGCCGGCCCGCTCTGGCCGGGGCGTGCTCAATCCCGACCCCAAGGAGACAGCGATGAACAAGCACGCACGGCGACCCAGCGGTCTACTCGTCCCAGCGCATGTGCAGCTCGGCGAGCCACGCGCGGTTCACTGCACGCGCGAGCGTCACCACGTTTATATAGGGCGCCCCTCGAAGTGGGGCAACCCGTTCGTGGTCGGCAAGCACGGCGCGCGCGGAGAGTGCATCACGCTCTACGAGCGCTGGCTGCTCGAAAACGAGGCGCTGCTGGCAGCGCTCGATGAGCTGCACGGGCTGGTGCTCGGCTGCTGGTGCGCGCCGCGCCCCTGCCACGGCGATGTGCTGGTGCGGTTGGCGAACGCGATTAGGTGAAAGGAAAAAGCGCGCGGTGGCCCGCCGCGGGGCGCGACGGGCCACCGCGCAGCTAGACGAGGAAGCACAGATTCTTCGGGGTGCCGGCAGCCTCAACGATCGCACCCCTACGGGGTGCGGCGACGGCTGCCACCGGCACCCACACACGAGCGGCTGCCACTACAGAAGGACGAGCACATGAACACTCACACAAACCTCGTATGTATGTGTTGCGGGCACATACAGCCCGTGCCACGCGACCAGCTCCCGGCGCGTTGCGAGCACTGCCGCGAGTCGTTCAACGCGCATGGTTACTTCCTTCAGGACGACACCACGGAGGCTGAGACGGCATCCCAGGACGTTTTGGATTCAGGGACCTCACTGTTGTAGGGAGTCAGCCAATGAACAGCGAGCGAGCCACTCTTTCCATCATTTACACCGACGATTCGGTGCGAGTAGCTCCGGATCGCATAACCGACGAAATGTTCGTTCCGAATATCGGCCGCCACGACCCGCTAGAGGCTGACGAACTGCCGGGCGAAGTCGCCGCGAGATTGTTCGAACTCGCGGAGGCCGAGGGGGCGGTCGTTATTCCCGACGGTCTCCGTGTGCACTGCTACGGCGACGACGATCAAGAAGGCGCGGGATTCATCCTCGCTGCCTATCCCAAACTCCGCGAGGCGCGGGCCGGGGTTACGTGCGGATGGCACGATGTGGAGAACCTCACGCGTCGCGGCGAAGACGGCCTGCAAGACAACGACCCAGCAGCCGTCCAGGCAGCGCTGGAGTTCATGGCTGCGGACATCAACGCTGCACTGAATGGCAGTAATGGTGACTAGGTGAAACCGGCGGTCCGCAAGATTGTCCGATGCGCGTGGGTCGGCTGGCTCCCATTGCCTGCTCGCCCTTCTCACGGCTAACACGAGAGTCGTGTCACACCCCTCCCTGAGCGTCAAGCAATTGAGGATCTCCCCCTGACGGGGGAGCACTGATTTCACATTATCAATTGCTTGACTCTCCTTCCGGGGCGTGATGAGCAGAGGGCAAGTTCGCAAGCTCACCACAACAGAACGGCACAGCACACCATGAGCCCTCACACATCCACACCCAGCACAGCAACCCCAAAGCAGCTTTCATACATCAAGCGCCTCGCTCTGCAGACCGGCACGACATTCACCCCTCCCAAGACGCGCCGCCAGGCGAGCTGCGAAATCGAGCGGCTGAAAGGACTGAAGGCAAACCGGGGCACGTACTTGGAAGTCCCCCGGCACGACCTGGACCCCGCCGAGCAGCCTTACGCGACCGAGCAGAAGCCCGGCGAGGTCAACGGTTACGGGTCTAGCGCAAGGCGCGGGGACCCAGCCCCGCAGCGCTCGGCGCCGGCGCCGCGGCAAACCGAGGGCGAGCCGTTGGAGCTCGGGCGCTATGAGACCGAGGCGGGTGAGAAGCGAGGGCTGTACGGCATCCGCGTCGACGGCCAGCCGCGGATCATCGACGCAGCAGCCGAGGGCCGCGGACGCACCTACACGGTGCAGCAGGACGTCCGTGACGGCTACAAGGAGGTCAAGGGAATCGTCGCGGCGTACATCGAGCAGGCCGAGCAGCTCGGGCAGATCCCGATGGCCAGTAGCAGCCCCACACATTGACAAGCGGGCCTCGGCGCGGCGCTCATCGCGACCGAGGCCCTTTTAACACGGAAGGAAAGTGGTTCTTCCCATGTCTGACAATCGTAATAGACGCCAGGTTGATGACCCCACGATCGTTCAGCGGGCGGTGGTTCTGCAGATCCTCAGCGAGGATCGTGAGAAGCGGTGGTCCGCGCCCGAGCTCGGGCGCGAGCTCTACAACCTCGATCCAGACACTCTGGATAACGCTCTGCTCATGCTGGAGTACGCGGGCGTCCTTGAGCGCGCGGGCGAGACGGTGTATGCGTCGCGCGCCGCGCGGCGACTGGACGAGCTGGGCCTGATCGGGGTGTAGCTCACCCCGCCGTGCGGGCCGGGGGCCGTCGCCCTTTCCAGTGTGGCACGCCCCTGCGGGGCGCGTGCCACGGGTCGGGCTCAGCGGCCCCGCAGCGGGCGGGGCCGAAGTCCACATTGGAGGGTTTGTCATGAACAGGAGTCCTGCGGTACTTCTCGTCGTTGGCGAGGGGCACAAGACCGATTCGCTAGCCGAGGAGCTCACACTCGACGGCTACCAGGTACGTCGGGCCTGTGACCGGCCGGAACTCCGAGCGCGCTGCGCGCCTGGCGAGGTCGATCTCATCATTTTGGGCCCGGCGCCCGATCAAGCGGCGAGCCTCGATTCGCTGCGCGCTCTACGCGCAGGAGAGCTTGACCCAGAGGTCAACCTCGGGATGCGCGTCATATGGTTCAGCACGACCGACGAGGTAGCCGAAGTGCTGCGTGCGTTCGAAGCCGGCGCCGACGACGCGATCCGCTCGCCATTCGTCTACGCGGAGCTGCTGGCCCGCGTGCGAGCGCTCCTACGGCGCGATCTCGAGGACGCCCCCGCCGTCCTCCGCTACGGGGCACTCGAGATCAACCCAGCGGCTCATCAGGTCACATTCGGATTGACGCCTGTCGATCTGTGCCGCCAGGAGTACGTGTTGCTCGCGCATCTCGCACGCGACCCCGACCGTGTCTCACCAAGGAGGAGCTGCTGCGAGAAGTGTGGGGCTTTCGCGCGCAGGGCACGACACGCACGGTGGACTCCCACGCCTGCCGCCTACGGCGCAAGCTCGCGCTCGCCGGCGCCGAGGGATGGGTGACTGCGGTGTGGGCGTCGGTCTCCGACTCGCCCTCAACGCATATGCGGAGCTGCGGTTGCTGCGCGGCGGACGTAGCGCCTGAGTGGCGCCTGGCGGGCCGGGCCCCTCTCGATTCTCGCACGCTGCGCGTGCGCGCGATCGGGGCAACGGCCCGCACCGGCGGGCCAGAACCCATGAAGGAGAGCGATGAGCACCGTCACAGCACCTCACCCCCACGCCAGCAAGCAAGCCGAGCGGCACACAGACGCGCACCACGTCCCGTCCGCCCTGGGCCGATACACCGACGATCGCACCGGCGCGACACGGGAGATCGTCTGCCTGCCCGGGGCCGGCGCAAGCCGCCTCGTGATCGACCGGCTCGCGGGCGCTCACACCGACCCGCGCCTGGTCGCTCACCTCGCGCCCGACGAGCCACCCGAGAACGCCCGCATCGTCAGCGAGGTGTATCTCGCCGATCACAGCCGTGGCGGCTGCCGGGCGGTGAACGCCGAAGACCTCGAGCTGGCCCGCCACGCCACTCCCCCACCTCCGAACCCCGGCGGCACGGCGTCGCAGCCCCCGCTGCTCGACACCGATGGCCACCTCTACAGCATCCGCGAAGTCGCCAACGACGAGTCGTTCCCCACGCTGCGCTGGACGCGCTCCTGCCAGCCCGGCCAGCAGGAGCCCTTCGATCACGTGACCCTGCGCGATGTCATCGCCCGCCTGTCCGACTACGAGCCCGCGCGAACCATCACCAGCGCCGCGCTCGCCGTCCACCACGACAGCCGCCGCCTGTCCACTCACCGGCTGCGAGGGGAGCTGGAGCGCGTGAGCACCAGTCCCATCGTGCTCAACCGAGGCCTACGCGAAGCCGTCCAGCGCAAGGTCACGCGCGGCGATCTGAGCATGAGCCAGATCGCGATGCGCTGCGGACGAATCAAACAAGACAGACGCGGCAACCGCAGCGGCGAGACCAGCTGGCTCGCCCGCCGCATCGGCCAGCTCCGCGAGGGAGGCAAGGCCGGTCCGAGTCCCTGGGTCCACACCGATGTGCTGGCCCTGATCGTCCGTGACGGACTCGGCGCCAGCCCCCGGGAGGTCGAACTGTAGGCGGCGGTTGTGCGTTGGAGGCTCGAAGCGGGCCGACCCCACCCGATATTCGCACGCCTGCCGGCGTGCGGCGGGGATGGGGATCGGTCCCGCGACCGACGGGACGAGCACCAAGAGGGATGGCGTGTGACGCCATGCCCGCGACTACGAGACGGAGGTATGACCATGACCATGACAAGAGCTGTCGTGTTCGACGCACTCAAGTCACGCGGAGCCGACAGGGCGGTCGTCGCGTTCAGCGGCGGCGGCGATGAAGGAGGTCCTGACTCGATCACCCTTTTCATCGGCGAGGAGGAGCTCTCGACACTGTCGCTCTTGGGCCACAACGGTGAGACTTCGAAGGACGCAGTAGACACCGATGAGGAGCTGGTCGACGCGCTCAGCGAACCTATCTTCGACGAGTACCACGGCTTTGCCGGCGACTTCGATGTCATGGGCGAGGTCGTCTGGGAGATCGACGGCAACACGGTCAAGATGGTCAAGGATGAGCGCGCCAGCTATGAGCACTCCGAGGCTTACCTCTGATGCCCGCGCTTCCGGAGCTGCACAAGCAGGCCAGCGAGACATGGAAGGTGCTCGCGCGGGCGCGCGACGCATACCGTGCCGCGGCGAGGCGCTACCTCATCGCCGAACTGCTCAACGTCCTCGCCGAGACGCCAGCGATCGTGGCGCTCGACCTCAACGCCGAATACGAGTAAGACGACGAAGGCGGCTACTTCCTCGCCCTCTATGGGTCAGCCGTGCTCACCGACGACGCGGAGGACCAGGACCTCGACGGTTGCTGGACCGAAGGCCTGGACGTCGAGGAGACGGTGATCCTCGAGCTGTTCGGGATCGACCACCTCGGGGACGGATCACTGACACGTGAGCAGCTCTACTCGCCCGCGGGCCACGAGTCGATCTCATGCCCGACGGCGACCGACGCGCCGATCCGCGACAGCTCCTGAGCATCGACAGCGCGACCGAACCGACCCGACGGCAGCCAACAACATCACGAAGGGAGGGCAGTAGCCATCGCAAATCCCTACCACCACGCAGTCAGCTCGCAGCGAAAATGGGGCGGCGAGATCGACGACTACATCGGCATCCACACCTGGTTCGACGAGTCAAAGGAACACCACGGCGACTTTCGCCACCGCGCCCTTCGCCACCACGCCCAGGGCATTTTCGAAGCCGAGCGCGTGTTCGGCCACACGATCACGACCGCCGCGGGACAAACGATCCCCGTCCGCTGGATCGGCGAGCAGCACGTCATCGAGGACTGCGGACGCATCCCCTCGCTGACCGACTGGCTGCGCTGCATCGAGCCGCAGCCGTGGATGAACAGGCCGCGCAAGCTCGCCCGCGAGCTCGCCTCTTCGCGTCCCTGACAACCGACGTTCGGCCCGGGTCCGAGGACCGGTCCGGTGTTGCGCGCCTCTCCCTGCCGATCCTCGCACGCTGCGCGTGCGGAAGTCAGGTGAGCGACCTCGCACCGGGCGAGGCCAGTGACAAAGAAAGGAACGACTATGGACTCCGGCAGATTGACGCCCAACCTCGATACGAACTCAGTCGAGCGTGGCGAGCTGCTGCAAAAGTACGGTGCGGCAGCGCATGAGCGCGACCACGACACCAACTTCAACACGCGCTGCATCGCGCGCTCGGAAGTCGGCTGGCTGAGCACAGAGCTCAGGCGACTCGGCGTCTGGGTCTTCAACGGGGACTACCGCGATCTCGCTCAGATCATCCCGTTCATCGAGGCGTACTGGACGATCTACGAGGAGACCAAGGCCGCGGGAAAGTACCCCTACAACTCCAGCTTCGAGGGGCGCATCCCCGGCCTCGCGGAAGCACTGCCGCGAGAGGAAACGCCGATCTACCTGCTCCAGCAACTCCGCGGCCTCGTGGAGGGCCACGACCATCTGGCGGAGATCCTCGACGCCGGCTACCGGCGCCTCACCGAGCTCACCACGCAAGGCCGCTTCGTGAACGTCGTCGTCTTCGACCAGTTCTACGCCGCCAACCAATACGACGACGCACGGGTGATCCCCGACGACGTGCACCGCCCCAGCAGCCTTCTCCCGAAGGGCAAGCGCACCCACGGCCGCCGCCTGGGGTCACTCGATCAGGTCTACGTCCGGTGAGCGGCGCGCTCATCGAGCCGGGCTGAGTCGGCACGTCGCTCGCTGACGCTCGCGGCATCCCGCTCGGTGGGGTGGCCAGCGCGCGGGCTCGCGCCCGCCCCGCGGCAGCCTTCGGCTACGACACAAACCCCGCCCGGCAACTGCTCCTGGCGCGGACGGCCGGCGCAACGGCTTGGGTACCACGCGGGCTCGCGCCCGCTGTAACCGAGCCTCCCACGGGTCGGCTCTCCTGCCGACCCCGGCGCTGAGCGCCTCGACGGCCTACGGGCTGCTCGCTGGACTGCCGGCTTACGCCCGCAGCCAGCGCGGCCAGCCGCTTCGCGGCGCCCGTCACAGCCCTCCGGCCTGCGCGCCTGAGCCGCCGGCTTGCCTGACGGCTGCGCCCGCGGCTCGCGCGCCCGGCGTACAGCACCAAGCCCGGACGGACTAGATGCACTGGGTGCAATGGCTGTGCGAGCACTGTGCGATCCGTTGGCCGCTCCAGCCTGCTCATGGTCAGTACCGGTTGTGATGACCGCTGAAAGCATTGGTGCTGCGAAGGGTGGGGGGTATGCGCGCTACCTGGAGTCAAAGACGCTCGAGCCGGAGCTCGGCTCCTACTACCTGACCCCCGAGGGCGAGCCCCAACAGGCCCAGGGTCGCTGGCTCGCGAGCCGGGACACGCTGGTGCGTTTAGGGATCGAGGGCGACGCGGTCGAGGGCGAGGATTTCGTGGCGTTGATGGAGGGCCGCCATCCGCGGACTGGCGGGTGGTTGCGGCGTGTGGGTGCGGGCGGCGAGCGGGGCGGCGGGATTGACGTGACGCTCAGCGCCCCGAAGTCCGTGTCGGTCGAATGGGCGCTCGGGGACATGAGAAAGCGGCGGGGGATCGAGGCAGCACATGCCGTGGCGGTCGAGCAGACGCTGGCTTATTTGACTGAGGTGGTGCCGGTCGTCAGGCGTCGCTATGACGGGGTGCTTGTCGAGGAGCACGCGGTGGATTTGGTGGCGGCGGAGTATCGCCATACGACGGCGCGGAGTGTGGTGGCGGGCGAGATGCCGGACCCGCAGCTGCATAGCCATGTCGTGATTACCGCGGCGGTTCGTGAGGATCAGCGGATCGTCGCGGTCGCGTCACGGCCGATCTTCCGCGCCGCGAGAGACACAGGAGCGTTCTACCGCTCAGCGCTCGCCCAGCAGCTGATCGAGCGCGGCTATGAGATCGAACAAGGCACCGGCAAGCACGGCCGGTACTTCGAGATCGCCGGCAGACCACGAGCGCTGCTCGACGTGTTCTCCGCCCGCAGCCGCGAGGTCGCCCGGGCAGCGGAGCGGTTTCGTGCGCGGTACGGCAGGGCGCCTGAGCGTGGTGAGCTGCGTCGTCTCAAGCGCGATAACCGTCGCGCGAAGGTCCTCGTGAATCGCGGCGACCTTGACCGTGCGTGGCAGGACACCGTCACACGCTTCCAAGCAAACCATGTGGACCCGGCACAGCCCGCGCCTAAGAGCACCCCCAGCCCGCCGGAGCATGCGTTGGAGGATCGCGTCGAACATCATCTGACGGAGCGTGCGGCGACGTTCGACCAGCGGGAGCTGCGCGCGGTACTGCTCGAGCAGTCCGTCGGAGAGCTCCCACCCGATCAGGCGCTCGCGCTCGCGAGGAAGCTGGTCGCGGAGCGCAGAGTCCTCCCCCTGGAGGGTGATGTGATGACGACCCTGAAGGTCCGTGCCAAGGAGCAGGCGATCGAGCGTCGGTTCACCACGCTCGCACACGCCGCCGACAGGGACGTTGGCCCCGTGGCACGCGAGATCGCGAGCGACACCGTCTCCGAGCGAATCGGGGGACGTCTCAGCGACGAGCAGACCCATGCGTTGGCGGTGATTACGGGCCCTGAGCGTGGCGCGATCCTGGTCGGGCCCGCGGGGACCGGGAAGGGTGTCGTGATCGACGCCGCCGCTAGGGCTGAGCAGCTCGCGGGCTCCCAGACGCTGGGGATCGCGGTGTCGGGGTCGACCGCTCAGCGCCTCGGCCGCGACAGTCCCGCGCTCGCCGGGCAGACGCTGACCCTCGATGCGCTCGTGGCGAGGGTGGAGCGCGGCCGGGTGACTGTCGATGGGGGGACGACGATCTATCTCGATGAGGCAGGGATGGGTGACACCGGCCGGCTGGATCGTCTGACGGGGATCGTGGAGCGCACTGGCGCGAAGCTCGTCTGTATCGGTGACGGTGCGCAGCTCCCCTCGATCGGCGCGGGCGGGATGTTCAGCCGCCTCACCCAGGTCGCGCCGTGTGCGGAGCTCTCAGATGTCCGCAGGACCCTCGACCCCCTTGAGCAGCGTGCGTGGGGGGACCTCCGCGCGGGGCGCTCTGACCGTGCGATGGCGCACTACCATGCCCGCGGGCAACTCCACCTCGCCGACACCCGCGACCGCGCCGTCGAGCACGCCGTGGAGTGCTGGGCGAAGCTCACCGAAACCCACCCGATCAGCGAGGTCGCGTTGATCTCTGACGCGTCAAACCAGGAGATCCACCGCCTGAACGCCCGCGCCCAGCACTACCGCTCAGAACGCGGCGAGCTCGGCGACCGCGAGGTTCAGGTCCCCGGTGTTCACTACGCGATCCGACAGGGTGACCGGGTAGCAATGATCGACCAACACCACGAACCCGGGGTGGAGCGCATCGAGAACGGCAGCCAAGGAGAAGTCCTCAAAATCACCCCCGCAGGAGAGGCACTGATCGAGTTCGACGTCACCGGCCGCCAAAGGACCCTCACCGGCGAGGACCTCGCGCGTGTGCGCCTCGGGTATGCGCAACACATTCACCGTGCGCAGGGCGCGACCGTGACCCGCAGCCTCGTCGTCACCGGTGGCTGGCAGACGAGTAAGGAGCCCGCCTACGTCGAGGCATCACGCGCCCGCGAAGGCACAACATGGTTCGTCTCCCGCGAGGACCTCGGAACCGAAGGTCAAGACTCAGACCGGATCCAACGCCTCGCCGCAGGGATGCGTCGCAGTCACGCGCAAACTCCGTCGCTCGCGCACCCCGAGCTACCAGACCCAGAATGGGGCCCAGGCTTCCACCACCCCATCGCGCCGAGCCGCCGCAGCCAGATACCCGGCATCGCCCGCGCCGCCAACCGCCTTACCCGAGGACCGGCACCGGAGCGAGCCCGGTGAGCCACAAGATTCAGATCGTGCTACCCGACCCGGTTGTTACCCAGCTCTACGAGCTCGCGGACGGCGCCGACCAGCCCGCCGCCACGATCGCCGGGCAGATGGTCCGCGATGGGCTCGCCGCCACCGCGGGGGACGGTAGAGGTGCTCCGGGCAGGCTCGCGGCGGTACCCGTCGCCGCCGGGGACGGCGGGCGCGCACGATGGCTTGAGCCCTACGGCGGCGACCCCGACTGGCGTGCGGAGATGTGGGGTGCGGTCGTCGCGCTGCACGGCCGCTACCCAAAAGCACTCCAAGCACTCAACGAGAACTGGTGGACGGACGAGTCACAAACCGAGACGCTCTGCGCCCTCGCGGTCTGGCGGGCAGAGCTCGACGACACCGGGCAAGACCCCCGCGAGGAGCTCGCCTTCCAAAACCAGCTCGCCGACTACGCCCAAATCCTGCAACGTCAAGGCGGCGGCGTCACCAAGGCCTGGAAACCAGGCGCACCACCTACAGAGTGGACCGGCTGACAGCGATCACCCACGCGCTCGATCTCTGTCAGCCGCTGGAACGCCTGGCTCATAGGTCCTGCCGATTGACTCTTCCTGCTGGAAGAGCTCGGCTCGCCCGAGCTACTCACCCCGCACCGCGATACCCCGGACCCCAACTCACGCTCAGCTGAGCGAACCGATGCCGGGATTCTAGCGGTCGGCCCAGACGAGGCGAGGAGTCAACTAGGGGTGTGATGCGTATCCGGTTGGTTCCGTTTGTTGTTATGCGGCGTGTTGGGTGATCTGTCTGTAGGTGCTGGGCTCCTGTTGGGCGCCGAGGCCGAGGAGTGTTTGGAAGGCGGCCATCGGGGTGCCGCGGCGGTTGTGGCGGAAGACGTACTCGTCGAGGTAGACCTGGAGGTGCTCGTCGGAGACGCTGCGGTGGGTGCCGTGCATCCAGGCCTTGAGGTTGCTGATCGCGCGGTGTGCCCTGGGCAGTAGTTGCTCGCCCGGCCCGGCGCTCTGTTGCACTCGGCGGCGATGGTCATAGCCGTGCTTGACCAGGACGCGGTAGGACGTCAGCCCGTCGGTGTGGACGATCGCGCCGTGCTGGGTGGTGGCCTTGGCGAAGTCGCTCAGCGTGGCCCCTGATGCGTCGGGGAGGACCGCCAGGCGCACTCGTCCCGAACCAGCGCCGCGGACCTCGATCGCGATGCCGACCAGCGCCTTCTTGCCGCGCTCACGGCCACCTTTGAGACCCTCCTCGTGGCCACCGATGAAGAACTCGTCGATCTCGACCTCATCCCGGAGCGGCTCACGCTCGGGCGCGACCATCGCCCTGCGCAGCTTCTGCAGTATCAGCCACGCGGTCTCATAGCGCGAGAGTGCGAGCTGACGCTGGAGCTGCTTGGCCGAGATCCCGGGGTGGTGAGTGGAAACGAGATAGGCCGCCCAGAACCACGTGCGCAGCGGGGTGTGCGTGCCATGCAGCACGGTGCCGGCAGTCGCTGAGGTCTGCTGGGCGCAGTCCTTGCACTGCCACAGCAGCCGACGCCGATGCATCTCACCGGCACGGCGTGACTCACACGCCGGACAAACAAACCCCTCCGGCCAGCGCAACGCGAACAGGTAATCCCGGCAAGCGTCCTCCGTCGCAAAGCGCTCCTGAAAATCCAAGATGCTCAAAAGGTACGACGGCCGCGACACCCCACAAAACTACGAAACACCCCGAACGGAACCAACCGGATACGCATCAGGGGTGTAGTTCTTGCTCGGCTGTGTCGATCTCGGTGGCAAAGTCTCCGACGCCGGCATCGAGCGCTGAGAGGATGCGGCGCACGGTGCGCCAGTGCGCGCCGCGTTGGCCGCGCTCGAGACGCCCGACGAACGTCGGATCGACCCCCAGTCGTTCGGCGAGCTGCTCCTGGGTGATGCCCGCGCGCTTGCGGAGCGCGCGGAGTGCGTGGCCGAGGATCAGCTGATCTTGCTGGGCGGTCGTTTCGGTGCTGTGCCTCACAGCGAGAACCCTCGCGTTACGCGCGCCTCCGCACCAGGGTATTTAAGGTCTGATTTTCGTGGTAGTCTGAGACGAACCTAAACAAGTGCCCCCGCGCAGTTCTAGCTGCCGGGGGCGTGGCACCGAGAGCCTGAACTCCCGGCACAAAAGGCACCCTACAGACACCGAAAGGGCGCCTACCCGCCCCGAGCAGCCCCTCCCGGAGCCTCCGAGACCCAGGAGGAACCGATGAACACCACCCAAACCCCCGACGTGACCGTTTTGGCAGCAATCGACCGTGCGGAACGTCACCGCGGTCGATCTCTCATTCCGATCTCGCTGATCCGCGTGCACCTCGGTCTCCCGAAGCGCTCACGCGGGATGCTCGCCCAGCTCCACACGCTCGTGGAGGCCGGCTCGATCGAGCAGGCCCGCGCCTACGGAATCGACCTGTGGACCCTGACCCGCACGGGCCGAACGCGCCTACGGCAAGCCGGGGAGGTGCAGCTCCCCGAGTCCCCACAGCACCAGGCGTGGCGCGACGCCCACACGCTCGCCGCACGGGAAATCGAGCGGGTCCGCGAGAGTCTACGCGAGACGATCACGCAGGCCGGGGCACTACTCGACACCACCGTCACGTCAGATACATGGTTTGAGCTCGCCGAGCGCCTACAGCGCACCGCGTGGCGACTCGGCTCGGTGACGTACTGCCTACACGAGTGGGCCGAGCCCGACGACGACCAAACAGACATCGACGGCCGCCCCTGCGACCCAGCCGACAAGCACCTCGACCCCGCCGAGCGCCGACGCCGCGAAAGCCGACGCGACGGCCGACGCAACACCCACCAATGGCACGACCGCGACGCCCGGTAGGTCGGCATGAGGGCAGAACGCTCCATTTCACCCTCGATGTGTCAACGGCCGTTTTCGCATCCTGAGGTCAACGAAGGTGCGGGGGATCGTCTAAGTCGGAGAATTCGATGGTCGTATCGGCCCGGTGGCGGTCAACTACATCATGACGCCGCCAGACAAGCGCGTAATGCTCGCCGGGGACATCGCCGATGCCCCCTCAGAGGAGGACAGCCTTCTCACTGCGGAGGAGCTCGCGCGGGTCCTCCAGGTCACACCCGCGTGGGTCTACGCCGAGACCCGCCGCCACCGGATACCTCACCTCCGGCTGGGACGATATGTCCGTTATCGAAGGAGCGCGCTGAAGGACTGGATGGACGAGGTCGAGCGGTCATCGACACAACGTCCAGCCTCCCGTGCGCGATAACGGCCAGGACCGGAGCGTTGCGCGAGAGTCGAGCTGCGTCAAGGCATCTATGGCATCCGCAGAGCGACGTATAACCGTCAGATGACCAAGCGAAGCTACGGAACTGGCCAGCTCTACGAGAAGTCCTGTGCCTACTACGGGCGCTGGCGAACATCGACCGGGCGGCGCCTGAATCGCAAGGTCGGCCGGGTCCGTAGCGCAGGCGAGACCGATGGGCTGACGCGCTCCCAGGCCGAGCGGGAGTTTCGACGTATGCAAGAAGCCGAGGAGCACGCGCCGCGCCCTGAGCCCGGCGCCTACATTCCGAGCGTCGACGAAGTCGCCACGTCCTTGCGGGAGCGCCTCGAGTTGCGGGGGAGGCGGAAGTCCTATCGCGAGACGTGCGAGTACATGCAGCGCGTGCACATCACGCCTCACATCGGGGATCGCAAGGTCACGGACATCGACACCAGAGACGTCGAGGCGCTCGGAAGGGAACTCCTCGAGAACGGCCTCGCACCGAAGAGCGTGCGGAACATACTGGGCTTCCTGCACGGCGTTTTCGAGCACGCGATCGACGGCCGCTGGATCCGTGAGAACCCAGCCCGTCGCGCGGAGAAGCCGAGGCGGGGAAGGGCCGGCGCGAACCCTGACATCCAGTTCCTCACCGTCAGCGAGCTGGAGGCGGTCATCAGGGCGATCCCGAATGAGGTCGTGATCCGCGAGCCGAAACCGACACGCCGTGGTCGTCGCGGCCCCGCGCCGCCACCGTCACCGGACGTGCTTGGGCCCGTCCTGCGAGTCGTGATCCTTGCTGCTGCGATGACGGGCCTGCGCCAGTCGGAGTTGCTTGGCCTCCGCTGGTGCGATGTGGATTGGACGGCTCAACGCATACGCGTCCGTAACACGTTCGTGCGGGGCGAGCACTCCACGGACGGCAAGTCTGACCTCTCCACGCGCCGCTCGGTGCCGATGGCGGATCGTCTCCTCGGCGAGCTGGACCGCTGGTCCAAGCGCACCGAGTACCGCGGTGAACGCGATCTCGTGTTCGCTCACCCGAGCAAGGGCTCGCCGCTGGATCGCTCGAAAGTCAGCAAGCGCTTCAAGGCGGCCTGTCAGGTGGCAGGCGTGCATGAGGTCAAGTTTCACGAGCTGCGCCACACCTTCGCCACCTCGATGGCGGCCGGCGGCGTGCCGCTGCGCACGATCCAGGAGTTCGTCGGGCACGCGGACAGCAAGACGACGCAGATCTACGCCCACTACGCGCCTTCCGAGCGCGAGATCCAGATGGTCAACGACGCCTTCGCCCCGGACGCTGGGGTCCAATTTGGGGTCCAATCTGAGGATAACTCAGCGACATTCAACAGCAACAAACCCAATGAATCCGGACGCTGAACCGTGAGCGATAAGGGGACCGTCTGGTTGTGGTCCAGGCGGTCGCGGGTTCGAGTCCCGTCGCTCACCTTCCTCGAAAGCCAGCCCTTTACAGTGCGGATTCAGCTCGAGGTCTAGTGCGCCCGAGGTTGAGCCGCTGACGCCCGTGCGGCGCTGCCGCGGGGGCCATAAAGCAGGCGCTTCGGCACCGGCACAGGGCTGAGTCGCTTTGCGGCCGAGCCGAGGAACAGGCGCGGCTCGAGGGTCGCAACGAGTGCTCCGAGCTCGTCTCGCTCGCTGAGGGTCAGCGAGCCCGGCCGACCTCGTGTCTTCCAGAGGAGGGCAAGCAGCCGCCGACGTTGAGCGTCGCTCAGCTTCGCAAGGTGCGTCCAAGCCATCGCGGCGACGTTGGCGGCCAGCAGCATACCGACGACTGGAAAGCCGTTCGCCACCCGTTTGAGCGGCGTGCGTTTGATTAGAAACCGGAGCATGAGGTCATCGTAGTTGCTGGCTGCTGCGCTCCTGGTCGCTTCGAGGCAGGGTTTCGAGACCCGTCGCTCGCCCTCAGACCTCGACCGCTGTGCGTTGCTGCGGTGAGCGCCGAGGGGGCTGATCGTGCGAGAGATGGTGTTGCGCTCCGCGTCGCGCCGCGAGTAGGCCGAGGAGCGCGACAATCAGACAGGTGACCGCGCCCACGCCGAGACCCGCGCGGGCGCCGGCCTGGGCCATCACCCAGCCGATGATCGGCCCGCCGATCGGGGTCGAGCCCTGGAAGGCGACGAACCACAACGACATCACCCTCCCACGCATGTTCGGCGCCGCCCCGAGCTGCAGCGTCGAGTTGCCGGTCGACATGAACGCGATGCTCGCCCCGCCGACCAAGGCGAGCGCCACCAACTCCACGGGCAAGCTCCGCGCGAGTGCGGCGAGCGCCAGCACCACGCCGAACGCCCCCGCGGCGAGCACCAGCGGGCGCAGGCCGGTACGGCCCTTGGCGGCCACCAGCAGGCCGCCGACGACCGCGCCGACGCCCATCGCGGCGGTCATGAAGCCGTAGCCCGTCGCGCCGACGTGCAGGCCCTCGCGGGCCATCACCGGCAGCGAGACCTGGAACTCGTAGGCCAGACAGCCGACGAGGGCCATCATCAGCAGCGGTATGCCGAGCTCGGGTGTCTCTCTCACGTAGCGCAGTCCCTCGCGCAGCTGTCCGGGCGCGCGGGGTGTGGGTGGGGTCGGATGCAGGGCGCCACGATCGAGCGTCAGCAGCGATGCGATCACCGCAACGAAGCTCGCGGCGTTCACCAGGAAGCACACGCCCTCGCCGACGGTCGCGATCAGCACCCCCGCCACCGCCGGCCCGATGCTGCGCGCGACGTTCACCATCACCGAGTTCAAGCTCACCGCGTTCCTCAAGCTCTCCGGGCCGACCATCTCCAGCATGAACGACTGCCTCGCCGGGTTCTCGAAGGCGTTGTTCAGGCCCAGCAGCAGCGCGAGCACGCCGATCTCCCACAATTGGATCGCGCCCGTCACGGTCAGCACACCGAGGATCAGCGCCTGGACACCCATCATGCCCTGCAGCACCACCATCAGCCTCCGCTTGTCCACCCGGTCGGCGATCACGCCGCCGTATGGACCCAGCAACAGCACCGGCAGCGTCTGCAGCGCGACGATCAGGCCGAGCGTCGTGGCCGAGCCCGTCAGCGTCAGCACCAGCCACGCCTGCGCCGCCATCTGCATCCACGTGCCCACCAGCGACACCGCCTGGCCGGAGACGTAGCGGCGGTAGTTGGGGATCGCCAGCGCCGCGAAGGTCACCCGCCCGGCGCCGAGCAAGCGCGTCATCTGCCGGGCCTCGGGAGATCCTCCGCGAGCGCCTCGAGCACCGGCAACGCGGCCCACAATGCCCTCTGCTCCGCCTCGCAGAGTTGGGCCGTGATCCGCGAGAGCATCGTCGGGTTCACGCTCTCGATCTCCGCCACCTCCGACAGGCATTTTATCAGGCCGCTGGGTGTACGGCGAGCCCCCGCGAGGAGTGGTCGTCAATGCGCGGGCGGGCGTCAGACAGGCAGGCCGACGAGCTGCGCGCTGCGCTCCCAGAGGCCCTCGGCGAGCGTCTCATCCTGGGCCTGGGCGCTGGGGGCAATCACCTTCTCGTCCTGGACATACTCGCCGGTCAGGGTGCCCGCCTCGTCTGACAGGGAGAGCCAGACCAGCGAGCGGGCGCCGCTCCGCGGTGAACGGAAGAAAGGCGCGCCGAGCGTCGTGAGGACCTTCCAGATCCCGTTGTCGTTCTTACCGAAACCGGTGCGCACGACGCCGGGGTGAAAGCAGTTGGCGTGCAGCTCCGGCGCGCGTTTGGCCAGCTCCCGGGTGAAGAGGATGTTGCAGAGCTTCGAGATGCCGTAGACACGCATCGCGGCGTAGGACTTCTCGGACTGCAGGTCGTCGAGATCCAGGACCCCAGCCTTGTGGGCGTCGGACGCGGTCGTCACGACGCGGCCGCCGTCGAGACGATCGCGCAGCAGGTTGGTGAGCAGGAACGGGGCGAGATGGTTCAGCGCAAAGGTCTGCTCGAAGCCCTCAGAGGTCAGCTTCCGCGAGGCGAACAGCGCCCCGGCGTTGTTCGCCAGGACGTCGATGTGCTCATAGCGTTCTCTCACCTCGTCCGCGAGCGTCCGCACGCCGGCCATCAGAGACAAGTCGGCGACATGCTCGTGGACCGGCGCGTTACCGCCGGCCGCCCTGGCCTGCTCTGCGACGGCCTCGACGCGCTCGCTCTCGCGGCCCACGAGTGCGACCTCGGCGCCCTCCCGGGCGAGCTCGATCGCGGCGGCGCGGCCGATACCGCGGGTGGCCCCTGTGAGCAGGACGAGCGTCATGAGGTCGACTCTACAAGGGGCCCGCCGAAGGCTCGCTCAGAGGTGCTCTCAGGGATCGCCTAGGATTGGCACATGCGGAGCGTTTCTTCGGATCTCCCGGGACACGAGCTTATAAGCGACGGGCTCATCGATCTCGCGGAGGGCCGTGAGAGCGAGTCGGGGTTGTTGGTCGCGATGGCGGCGCCGCGCCTTACGGCTCTGGGCTTCGATGTGCCCGACGGTGGGGGTGAGCGGCCCTCACATCGTCTCTATGAGTTGCTTGCCGAGACCGATCAGGGGGCGCACAGTCGGTACAACGCGCTGGTCGCACGGGTCGTGAGCTTCGCGCGGGCGGCTGAGCATGCGTCCTCCGGTTGATGAGGACCGTCTACGGGAGTTGGCACGGCACCTCGGGCGCGTGGCTCGAGGGCCGACGCGGATCTATCTGACGGGCGGCGCAACGGCGGTACTTGAAGGTTGGCGTGACTCCACCGTTGACGTCGATCTACGATTCGAGCCGGATCTGGATGAGATGCTCCGCGAGCTTCCGGTATTGAAGGAGCGCCTCGGCGTGAACATAGAGCTGGCGTCCCCACCCGATTTCATACCTGAGCTGCCCGGCTGGCGCGAGCGGAGCCCGTTGGTCTTTCAGGAGGGCAATGTTGACGTCCATCACTTCGACTTCTACTCGCAGGCACTCTCGAAGATCGAGCGCGGCTTCCGCCAGGATCTCGATGATGTGGGGGAGATGATCGAGTCTGGGTTGGTCGAGCCCCCGCGGCTACGCGAACTCTACGAGGCGATCGAGCCGGAGCTGTATCGCTACCCGGCGATCGATCCGTCTGCGTTCCGCCGCAAGGTCGAGGCGACACTCGGTTAGGCACCCGCGGAGCCCGGGTCAATCTCACAGCCGTCAGCGAGCCAGGGTCTTCCCGGCTACCGCCGAGTCGCCTTCCCGTGCCGGTGTGGCCTGACCTTTGGTGGACTGATGGTGACGAGCATGGCGCTGTCCGGCGCGAGCGCGAGCGCCAGGGTCCCCGCCTGTGTGGCGACGCTTTCCGGCCGGGTAGGAGCGCTCCAGGATCCGTTGGCCGCGACCGTGCGGCCGGCGAGCCGCACGTCGCCGATGGCGCTCTGCGAGGGTGAGGTGAGGCGGAGGATCTGCGCCGTACCCAGGCCGGCACCCACATCCAGGCGCAGCGCGAGCGGACTCGCGCCTGGCGGTTCATCGTCCACGAGCACCACCTTCAAGGAGTGGTCGGGCCCGGAGAACGAAGCCGCCACGAGGTCAGGTGAGCCGACGGCTGAGATCGTTGTGGGCAGCGGGCGGTCGCCGACGAGCGAGCTCGTCAGCAGGAGCGCGTACCACTCCGGCTGGGCGCGTAGCCTGCCTGCCACGAGGTCGGCGGGATCGGGCGCGCAGACGGGCGTATATCCGGCGCAGTTCGCCGGGTTGCCCTGGAGATTGATGCCCGTCGCCCCCGACGCCATCACCTGTGTGATGTAGCCGGTCGCCCACAGCGCCGAGGCGAATGTGTCGCTGATCCCCGCCACTCCACCGCAGGAGACGGTGTTGGTCTCGTCGATCCGCAGTGGGATGCGGTCCGAGCTCGCCACCGACATATAGGTGACGAGCGAGCGTGCCTCGCGTTCGCGGATCGCGGCGCTCAGCAGCGCTTCGATCGAGGGCGGGGGCGTCTGCGCGCACCCGAGCGGGTAGTGGTGTCCGGTCAGGAGGGCGGGCAGCTGCGCGCGCGCCTCCTCCCCGCCCCATTCGGCGAAGACGCCCGAGCCGGACACATCGGGACCGGCGATCGGCACGTCGGGGGTGAGGGCCGCGATAGCTTCGCGGTAGTTGCTGACTTCTTCCTCGTAGCCCTGGGCGATCCACGGGAGTTCCCGTAGGCCATGGCTGCCGTAGGCATTTGGCTCGTTGCCGATCTCGACCGCGGCGAGATACGGTCCGAGCGCACGGTGGGCGGCCGCCACCTCTCTTGCCGCGGCCGTCGGTTCGTAGTGGGCAATCCCGACCGTGAGCAGGATCCGCCATCCGCTGCGGCGGGCGAGCACGCCGATAGCGTGCAACTGCGCGGGTCCGATCACGCTCGAGGCCCATGCCGGCCGTGGGGTGGAGGCGTCGGTCCAGGCGACGTTCTCATCCGCCGTGATACCGCCGAAGCGCAGGATCCCGGGTCCCAATGAGCGCAGCAGCTCCACCAGGTCGCCGTGGTCCGCGTATTGCCCGAGCTGGCCGAGCGCGGCCGCCTCGAAGGAGAGTCCGAGAAACTGCTGAGGCACCGGCCCGCCCGGATCGAACGGGTCGATCGCCACGGTGACCGGGACGGCGGGTTGCCCAACTGCTTCACCTGTGAGCGCGGCGGGACGCAGGGGGGACTGCGAGCGGCTCGCCTCGGCGTCGGCCTCGACGGCCGGGGTGCACAAAGGGAGACTCAGGCCGGCCGCGACGGGCGCGATCAGAAGCCTGAGCGTCGCCCAAAGGCGCGCGTACCGACGCGCTCCCGCGATCGCGGAGCCAGGGGTACGTATTGACTGCCGCTCTAAGGCCATGACGTGAGTTAACAGGCTATGGGCATCACCGTGCGCAGCTCCCCGGCTGTGATCGCCGCCTCGATGTTGGCGTTCAGGACGGCGATCCATTCGCTCATCACGGCGGCCACTGCGTCTCGAACTGGTCCCGGGCGCCCGTCCATCTCGGTGGAGGCGGCACACAGAAAGCAGCCGCCCGAGAAGACATCGGAGGTGAGATAGTCCCACCAGGCATCCACGATCGCCTGCAGGCGCGGCAGGCCCACGTCCCTCGAGAGCGACGTCTATATTCCGCTGAAATGAGCGAACGGCAGGAGCGACGAGGATGCCAAACCCGAAAATGGAAGCGGACGATCCGCTCGAGGACTTCGACCCCCGCGTGGTCGAGCTCGACGGCGTCACGAAGGTGGTGCACGTGGCCGGCAGCGGGCCGGCGGTGATCGTGATGACCGAGATGCCCGGCATCAGTCCGCACGTCGCCCGCTTCAGTCGCTGGGTCAGGGACGCGGGATTCACGGTCTACATGCCCTCGCTGTTCGGCCGCGATGGTGCGGTGCCCGGCGTCGAGGAGGGCACCGCCATCTTCCAGCGAGCGTGCATGAGCGCCGAGTTCCGCGCATTCGCCGCCAACGAGTCGAGCCCGGTGACCCAATGGCTCCGGTCGCTGGCGAGGTTCGCGCACGGGGAGTGCGGCGGTCCGGGCGTCGGCGCGATCGGTATGTGCTTCACGGGCAACTTCGCGCTCACGATGATGCTCGAGCCCGCGATGCTCGCGCCGGTCCTTGCCGAGCCGACGCTACCGCTGGACGACCCCGCCGGGCTGGAGATCGCTCCCGAGGAGCTCACTGCTGTTCGAGAGCGCCTCGAGCGAGACGACCTGACCGTCATGGCCTACCGCTTCGAGGGAGATCGGTTCTGCAAGGCCCAGCGGTTCGCGGCCTATTCGGAGGCGCTCGGCGACCGCTTTATCGGACGAGTGCTCCCCGACTCCGCGGCCAACCTCGACCCTCCGCCGTTCTTCAAAGACGTGGTGGCGAGCCCGCACAGCGTGGTGACCGCCCACCTGATCGACGAAGCGGGCCAACCGACGATCGCCGCCCGCGACGAGATCCTGTCGTTCTTCGCCCACCGGCTCGCCTCATAACTACCGGCGAGGGGACGCCGCTGTGGACGAGGAGCACAGCAGGACCTGCGCCGTGACGCTCTATCTCAAAATGCGCCCAAGTGGACTCGAACCACCACGGGGAAAACTTCCCACAAGGCCGTGCTCTCACGGGCGGGGGCCGGCGACGCCCAGCCTGGATGAGGCCTACGCAGGCGACGAGGCGATACGGCTCTTAATACGGTCCGAGAAAGTGCTCGGCGCCGGGATCTATCGCTGGCTGTGCTCCAGCCGGCCGAGGAATACGGCGGGGTTGAGGACCGTGATGCCTTCGAGTCGCGCGTCGAGCAGGTCGCGGTCGAGCGACACCAGGACATCGGCGCGCGTCACGTGCATCAGCGCGACGAGGTAGTCGTCGTCAGGATCGCGCACCCCCGAGGACGGCGCATCGGCCGGGTCCGGGATCACGCAGCGTGGCTACGCGCGCGACGGACTGCCCGAACCTCCTGCACGGCGAGCCGGTCGGCCTCTTCACCGTCGAGGGTGCCCTGCGCTCGCGCGTCCTGGAGCGCACGCAAGCCGAGGTAAACGGCGAGCGCATCCTCGACGACCTGCACGTCGCTCTTGCCGACGCAGGCGTCCTGCTGACGTGCGCGGCGGACCAGCTCCTCATCGAGCATCAGATTGACCTTGCGCGTAGCCATCACCAATACAGGGTACCGAAAGCGGGGGAGGGGAATAGCTCCAACCCAACGAACTGCGACTCAACCCACAACCGAGGGGCGCCGAAACCAGGGGATGGATCTCGGCGCGCTCGATGTGCGCTCAGGCTGTGGTTGGCTCAGTCGCCAGGGGCTCCACGAGCTGAGGATCGATCTCGTAGGCAAGGACCGACATGGTTGGCAGATCCGTCTCCATGAGCCAGCGATCGACGAGGGCCGCCGTGAGCGAACCGACCCCGGCACCAGGGTCGATGAGCCGCCAGTCTTCGGTCGCGGGAAGCGGTGCCATCGAGGCCACCAGGTTGGCCGAGGCGCGCGGCGTGAAGAACTGTCCCCATGCGGCGCGCGCATTCGGGTCGAGGGTCGCGCTCGTCATTGAGCGACGCTGCTCGACTCTGGCCAGGAACGCTTCGACGGAAGGCACTCCGGCAGTTTGCCAGGCAGATCGGCTGACGCTCCGACATGGGATCTGTCAAGCCACGGTCAGGGATCTCATTCGGCGGTACGACAGCGGTTAGATTGTCCGGACAGCATCGAGGGTGGCGCATCCGTCGATCCGGATCGGTGGGGCTGCGTCCAGATCAGTCCACTTCGGTACGACCACGGCACTACCGAAGAGCTCCTGACCAACCTTCATTGATCTCAATGCGCCCAAGTGGACTCGAACCACCACGGGGAAATCTCCCCACAAGGCCCTCAACCGGATGCGGGGGGTATTGATGGGTCCGAGGGGGTCCAGATCGTCCATTTTGTGGGGGTTGCTGGACGGGTTGGACGGGTCTGGAGGGGTGGATGTTCTCAAAGTGTTCTCACGCGCTGATGAGACAAAATTAGTATCCTGATCCTAGGCTTGCTACGATCCTCTCGATGCCGTAATGAGCCAGAGAAAGCTCTCTGAGGCGCAGCGGCGGGCCGAGGAGCTTGGAGGCCCGCAGGCGAGTCCTATGTGGCACTACCTGACGGATGCGGAGCAGGGGATGGTGCTCGATCCGGGTGTCCATCCAAAGCTCGTCGGCGCAGGCTATCCGCTCGGTATCGGCCAGCTCGCCACGCTCACGGGCTCGACGCAGGATCAGATACGCCATTGGCACGAGCTCGGGTTGCTGCGCGCGCGGCGCAGTAAGGGCGGGCACCGTCAGTTCTTCGCAAACGCGGCGCTGCGGGCGTTCTTCCTGCGCGGCAACATGCCCCAGCCCTATATCACGGTCCTGCGCGACATCAGCAACCTGAAGGGGGCCCCGCTGCTCGCCGGTATGGCGACGCTTTTGCAGGAGCAGGCATCGCGGTTCGACGCGGCCGAGCGGGACTTGCTGACGCAGACCGCGCGCGATCTCGAGCGGGTCAGCGTGGTGCTTGCGGGGGCTCGGGATCGCGGCGGTAGCGGGCCTGTCCGGGTAGGTCACGGGTGCTGACGGGGCCGGAGTGGCTTCCGATGTCATCGTCACGGTCGGGTATCAGGAGCACGGCGTGGCCCTGCGGGTAGTCGTCGAAGCTCGTCTGTGGATCTGGTTCCCAGGCGAGCACGGGATAGGCACCGAGTAGTTCCGGCTGCTTGGCGGTGGGTTCGATCCAGAGCTCGGCGACCCAGCCTGGCTGGGCAGGGATTGGATCGGCGATGGCGTCGATCAGCAGCGCCTCGAGGTTGCCGTATCGAGTCTCGACAGTGCTGTCGGGATGGAAGTCGATCAGGTGGGGGTCGTCGCCGCTGAGCAGCAGCACGCGCGGGCGCTCCCTCCCATCCTCGGCGGGTGGGGCGTAGCCGACGACCGGCAGGCGCACCAGGGTTCCGGCCCGGCCGTCTTTGTCGATGAACTGGTAGCTCGCGAGTAACCGGATCGTCATTTCACGGCGCGATGCTACCTGATGATCGGTAGGCGACGCTACTCAATACGGTCCGAGAAAGCGCTCGCCGTTGAAGTGAATAAGGTGGGTGGGGTTGTCTGCGCACCAGACCTCGGTCTCCCACGCGATGTCGGCTAGGTACTTACGCATTTCCGCGCGGGACGTGAAACAGGAGACGTAGACCAGGCCGGCGAGGCTTTTGGCGAAGAGTGCTTTGAGCTCCGCGTGACGCTTGCTGTCGACTGGACCGTGTGAACTCGCGGCCTCTATCAGGACGAACCAGTCGCGGCTGGGAAGATTGACCACAAGATCTGGAAGCTTCCCATGCTTGTCGAGTACAACGCCGTCTTGAGCAAAGCCTTCGATATCATAAATCGGAGTATTCTTCCCGGCGTCCCCGACGTAGAGCACACGCCCGCCCGGCGTCCAGCGCGGACAGAACTGCTCGAGAATGTCGCGAATCAGGAGGTTCTGGCCACCTGGCGTCAGCTTGATGTCTGTGCCATTGGGCAGTGTGACGGGGATCATCGATTGATCGCGCGCGGCGGCATAGGCCGCCTGTTGTCCCGGGCGTTGCTTGAGGTACAAGGGCAGGTTATTCTCCCATTGCGGTGTGCCGAACTGGCGTAGGAGAGTAAAGGCACACTCGTCAATCTGATAGACGTTCTTCCCGCTGTTGACCGGCCGCGCTGGATCGTCAGGATTGAGTACGACCAGTGCAGCGTCGACGAATTGGTGCAGTGTCTGACGGCGCACGGTCTCGCGTGAGTTTGGTGCGTAGTGCTTGTCGAGATGCTCAGCCATCCAATTCATCAGCGGTGTAACGCCATGCAGATCGCGGGTAGCGTCAGCCCATGAGTTGCCCGGGCGTAGGCCGAGGAGGCTGAGCAACGTTAATGCCGAACGCTCATTACTACGTGCTTTATCGAAACCAAGTGCCGAGAGGACGTCGCGTGCCTGCTGGACGAGCTCGTCGCGGGTGCTGCTCATGCTACGGCCGCGAGTATCTCTTCGTCGGCCTGCGCGATGACCGAGTTCAACAAGTCGTCGAGCTCGTCGGGATCGGTGAGATCGCTGAGTTCATCTGCTGCAAGCCCGAGCGTGCAGAGTTGGGCAATTGTCGGATATCGCAGCTCACGAAGGTCGGTGGCGTTGATCTGTGTATGACCGTTGAATTGGCGTACGTAGTCATCGACGAAACGTGAATTCAGATACGCGGCGAGCCCTGCTGCGAACTCCGGGGCTAGGCCGCGATTGGCAGTATGAAATACATTGAGGTGGTTCTCATAGGCGACGGCCTCGGCGCCGGCGAACGCCTCTGGATTGGCGATGGCCGCAACCACACGCCGGGGCTCCTCCTTTGAACTGAAGCGCTTAACCACGACGTAGTGCTCGTTGGGCAGCAGCAGATTGGTCGTGACAGCATTGAGGCGCAGTGCCTGTGGCTTGCGCGTGACGATCGGCCACTCGATTGCTCCAGCACGAAGGTTCTGTGGGTAGATCAATGGAACGGTGCCCTCGCCAGGTGTCATACGCAGCTGCTCCTTGGCACGGAAGTCAACAACTCGTCCGGTGCTGACGTTGCAGCCAAGTTCCGACAGGATGCAGGGCATTGCAGCCATCTGCCCGGCGGTAGACAGGGCGTCGTCGTCCAGGGGAAGGCGAATGAAGCGCTGAGGATCGCCCGGGTGAACTACCTGGTCGTGACCACGGGTCACGACACTGACGTCGCCGATGGCATCCCGGCTGGTTGTGATGGCGACGTCGGTCGGAGCGGTTCCGAGCTGCATCGAGAAGATGAGGTTCTCCTGAAGAACATCGGCGTCAGAAAAGATACGATCGCGAGCCTCGAAGACATGGATGCGGCGGAAGCTGGCCCGCTTCAGGAGCTCGGAGCGCAGATCCTTGAAGTACGGTCCGTTGGCGAACGAGCGTGGAGTGATAGCCACCAGGCCGTCACCCGGCGCAAGGGCCCGCACGGCGCTAACCAGGAAGGCTGCGTACATGTTGGTGACGCGGACGGGATGCTCGCCGCATATAAGGGCTGCGCGCTCATCGCTATCGACGCTTAGCTTCTTATAAGGCGGATTCATCAGCACGATGTTGCCTACGCCTGCTGCGGGGGGGTTGAGTACGAAGTTCTCGTCGCGAACGGTCGTGCGCAGCTTGCGCCCAACAGCTGCCGCAAGAGCCCGAGCTTCTGCCAGGGTGGCCTCTAACGGTTTCACGAGGTGGGGATCGATCTCGTAGCCAAGGACCGACATGGTTGGCAGATCCGTCTCCATGAGCCAGCGCGCTACGAGAGCAGCCGTGAGCGAACCGACCCCGGCACCAGGGTCGATGAGCCGCCAGTCTTCGGTCGCGGGAAGCGGTGCCATCGAGGCCACCAGGCTGGCCGATGCACGCGGTGTAAAGAACTGCCCCCACGCCGCGCGCGTCTTCGGGTCGAGGGTCGCGCTCGTCATCGAGCGACGCTGCTCGACTCTGGTCAGGAACTCTTCGACGGAAGGCACCCCGGCAGTTTGCCAGGCGGATCGGCCGACGCTTCGGACGCACCCGGTGATCGGGAGGAAGTCACGGGGCAGACAGGACGCCGACGATGGGCTGTGGGAAGTTTCTATCGAGGGCGAAGAGGCGCGGCATGTACGCGCCCTCTCATGCTGCGAGCGCGGGCCGCAGGTTCTGTGCGAGCTGTCGCTCCAAGTCGAGGGCGTCATCGATCGCGGCAGGCGCGACATCTGGATACAGCCGGTAGATTTTCGCTTCTCCGAGCCCGCTGTCGGCTAGGGCGCCGAGCGCCTGTGACTCCAGGCGGGTATGGACGACATAGGGAGAGCCGCCAAGCTTGCCCGGCACGATTCGCAGTTGCGGGCGCGGAACGCTCAGGTCGGGTCCGTGCAGTCCCTCGCGTGTAGCGAACGGCGCCAGCAGGTCAAGCATGTCGGCGTCGAGGATGTTCTGGCCGCCTGGGCGCTGCGCCTGGCCACCGTGCTCGATCACGATGCCCCCCGACCGGTCGACCGCTACGCGGGGAGCTCCATCCTCACCCCAGAGGTCGAGCTCGAGCGCCGCGATCTCCCGCTGCGCACGCCGGACGGCTTTTATTGCGGTCCTGGGCACCTCCCGTCCGCTGGGGTCCTGCTTGGTCTGCCGCAGCCAGTAGATGGTGCGCAGCGCCATCAGATCGCCGTAGGACCAAAGCTTCACGCGCTCCGGCGACACGCTCGGGATGAGGATGCCCTTCCTGGACCAGTAATGCACGGTCGACTTCGGCACGCCGGACAGCGCGGCGGCGCGCTCAGCGGTGTATGCGCCTCGAGGTTCCATGAGACGCAGTATGGCTCCCGCGGCGGACTGAGTCCAGCGGCGGTCGGGCCAGAGGATGACAGCCGGTCCGTGGCCTGACTCCTCCGTAGCACGCGCTGCCTCCAATGCAGGCGACGACAGTACTATCGAACCAAGAGGTTCAGTGGTCCTTGCGCCATCTGGCCAGGAAGCTGACTCGACTGCGGGCCAGTGACGCCAAGCCACGGGCCATCGGGAGCCGGAGGCTACGACCTCGTCGTCCATGCTGGGTCCGTGATGCAGTCGTTCGTATGCTCGCTGATCATGGAGGGCCGATGCGGGTCGCGCACGTCCATGCAGCCGTTGAGGTGCCTCTCGGCGAGACGGTTTCGGCTAACTCGGTCAGTTGGGTGCTCGCGTCCCATTCCACAGGTCCGTCGGCACAGTTCGTCCGGGTGGCGCGGCCGATACGTGCTGGTCGGGGCGGCGCAGCGGCTGACGAACGCGTTCTGCATGATCGAGCGCGCCTCCGTGACAGAGTCGGTCTGAGCAGCGTCGTGGCCTCGTTGCAGGCGAGGCCACGAGCTACCTTTAGTTTTTTTTCGAACCCTCTTTTCGAGTTTCTTTTTTTCCGGTGCCTTTTTTCTCGGCCAAAGCTATCGTCTCCTTAGGAAATAAGTTTACTGAGATCAACCAGCCACAACACGACGTCGGCCCCTACTGCGATGCTGGCCAAACGAAATGCGTCGAATCGGCAGTCCAGTTTCGTTTGATTTGCTGTTCGGTATTTTTCAGTTTCGCGCGCAAGATCCTCGTACATGAAGTTAAGGTCGTGGTCGGGCTGCACGTATTCGTCGATCATCGCCTGAGCTTCGTGTGTGAACGTCCATTCGGCGGGCCACAAGACGTACACCGCCGACACGATCGCGACGAGAAATACCAGCAAGGCGATATAGCCCAGCCAGGTGAAGCGATGATGCGCCGCGAGATCAGCTGCGCCGAGGAAAGCTGCCGACACCGAAGCAGCCGACAGCAAAATTCCGGTCCGGCTGCGTAGCTCATCGAGCACCGAACTCTGCAAAGACCAGCCCCGGAGTGTCTCTTCGTAGATGAGCTTGCGTCGTGAGTCGGCGTCTTCATCCTGCATGGCCCGACAGAGTGTAGCCTTCGGTGGTCGGGGCGGGGCCTGCTGTCATAGGCCCCCGGCTGGACCCCGACCTACGGGGCCTGTAGCGGCCCACGCGGCCGCAAACGCTGGCCGTAGACCCTAGTGGCATATGTGTAGCCATTGGCAGTACCTATGCCGCAGCGGGCCACGGTGCGATGGGAGCGTTAGCGTCCGTGGTCTTGAGCGGCGAGTCCGCGAGAGCGACGGGCGGTTCGATGACCGTGCATTGGAAAGCTTTGGCGCTGGCGCTATAGCGCAGGTCAGTCGCATGGGTCACGCCGGCGATGTCCTCATACAGCAGCCGGATCGTGATCTGGGTCTTTGGCTCAAGGTTGCCCACTTGCGGCTCGAACACGACTGCGTTTGATTGTCCTGCGCTCAGGCCCTCGACCGGATGGAAGCTGCGTCCGCTACCTGTGATGACCCCGCCACCGACCGCCTCCGCACCGCCGCGGATATTGAGCACCGGTCCCGCGCCAACGTTCTGAATCGGGACGACCAGCTGGCCCTCATGCATGACGACGCCAGCGGCGGCCTCACTGATGCGACCGACCCGAGACACGACCTCGCTTGTAGACGTCGCCGGCACCACGACTGGCCGGTGCGATTGTTCGACGCTAACTCGCGTCAGTCGAAGTGACCGCCACGCTACCCAAGCGAGCGCAAAGGTTGCGAGCGCCAGCGCCAGAGTTCCGATGCCAACAACGGTGTCCATGCTCGTATCATTGCGCACCGACGAGACGGTGAATCGATTGTGGGCGATGGTCAACGCTTATTTGGTTTGCCCGCGTGCGTCTGCCGGCGAGCGTCACGTCCCGCCGAAATGGCACGGCGCCTTCTCGGGCCAATCTCGGTCAGGCGCAATCCCGTCCGAGCGGCGCGGGTCGCTCGCGTCGCTCATTTTTTCTTTTTTGATTTGACCTTCCGCTTGGTCTGCGCGAGATCGCTCGCCGCAATGTTTTTTTGTGCTTTCGTCGTTTTCGTGCTTTTGAGCGCTTTCGACGCTTTTTTCGCCACCCGTTTGCTTGTTGGCATATCCTCTGTCTCCTATTATCGTAATGGGCTGAACTCGGCCGGAAACGCTAGCAAGGCTGGCGGCGGGACAAGGATCGCTGTACGCCCGAGTCGCTTGGGAGCGGCTCAGGCCCCTCACGCACGTCGCACGAATGCCCTTGACGCCGGGCTCCGCACGCAACGGTCGGTTATGATCACGGCGGAGGGGTGGCACTGTGATTTGGGTTAGGAGGTGCGGGTGGGGAGTCAGGTGGTCATCCCCTGTGGTGGCGGAGGGATGGTCTTAACGGTGCTCACATCCAGTGGCGTGCAGCCGGCTGGCGGCCAGTCAGACGCGAACACGCATGTGACGAGCGAGCCGGGATGGGCGGCGCTGGGGGCTATGAGGCCGGCCCATCTTTCGTGCCAGAGCTGCTCGCCGACACGTTGATAGGCAGGCCACGTGTTTCGGCTCGGTCGGGGTGCCTCCAGCTTGACGCTGCGTAGTTGCTCGACGTCGCTGAGGTCGGCCAGCTCAAGGTCAAGATGCCAGTGGTGATGGTCGTAGGGGATGTGGTCTTGCGGTGAGAGTCCCCACTCGGCAAGCGAGCGATACCACTCCGCTGTTGCTGTGGCCACCGTGTCGGCGAGATACAGCGCGCGTACGATCTCGCCTCGTTGCCAGCGCCCGTCCGATGGTGTGTCCGTTCGTCCGAGCAGGTCCGCTTGGTGCGGTACGTGTCTGATCCACGTACCCTCGACGGTGCGAGGGCGAACGGGCGGCCGCGCCACGGTCAGGAGACGCCGGGGTACTCGATCTCGGCGATCAGCTTGGCGACCCTGCGGTACTCGCCGCGGGCGATCAGCTCGATCGGCTTCTCGTCATCCAAAGCGAGGATCGGACGCTGCAGCCAGACTGGGATCGACTCGGGCCGCAGGACAAGGGCAAGCCTTTTGATCATCTCGGCGAGCTCGATCAGCCGTTCGGCGCGCGCGCCCGTCGGCTCGCTGCGGCCGGCAAGCCAGCCACGTACGGTGCTCGGCTTCGCTCCGGTCGCGGCAGCGATCATTCGGTCGGATAGGCCGGCCGTGTCGTGAACGCGCTGGACATCTTCGAGCAATGGACTCATAGGAAAAGTGTAGTCCACAATCGCGATTACGTCGTGGAACCGTCATGTGCCCAAAACCGTCATGCGCCCAAGTGGACTCGAACCACCACGGGGAAATCTCCCCACAAGGCCCTCAACCGGATACATGGGGCGTTGATCGGTCCGGGGGCGTCCAGATGGTCCAGTTTGTGGGGGGTTGCTGGACGCATCGGACGGGTCTGGAGGGGTGGATGTTCTCAAAGTGTTCTCACGGGAAGCAGGGGCTGAGGCGGGGCAGATGGAGTGCGCCGGAGTGGCTTCTAGCCTCTTGCTACATGCCTCCCTCAAAGCGTTCATCGAGTTCTCGGCCGAGTGCCGGCAACGCGCAGCCGCGCGGGCGCACGCAGGCCGTCTTCTATCGAGACAAGCGAGGACATGAGCCCGTCGATGCCTTCCTCGAGGATCTGCTGCGCACTCAGCCTCTTGCCGTCGCGAAGATCGATGACGCGATCGAGGAGCATCTGAATGGCCGCGACCCGCGCGATCCACCGCCGGAGTTCCCGGCGACTTCGCAGATCGAGGGCGAGTTGCGGGAGCTGCGGGTCCGGTTTGCACGTACTCGCTATCGCGTGCTCTACCAGCGGTCCCGGAACCTGCTGGTCCTGCTGCACATCTTCGAGAAGAACACAGGCACTGTCTCGGCGGGCGATCGGAGGAAGGCCGAGGCGCGGATGCTGGACTTTAGGGCGAGGATGGATGCGATCCCTCGTCGGCGGCCTCGTGCGGCGGGGCGCGACGCTCCGCCGGGATCGCGTGGGAGCTGAGGCTACTTATCATCCGTGATAAGCTCTGCGATATGGCCACTGTCCTACATAGTCCGGTCGGCAAGAGTGCTGCCAAGGCAGCCAAGGCCCGCGCGGATCGCAACGTGGCCTACCGAGACGCGCGCGCCGAATACGAGCGCATTCGCGCTCTTCGCGAGGTCAGCCCTGTGGCTGCGCATCTGCGAGAGCGGCGTTTCGAGCTGGGTCTTACGCAGGAGGAGGTCGCCAAGGCGGCGGGTACTTCCCACAGTGCGATCTCGCGGCTTGAGAAGGGCACCCATATACCCCAGTTGCCGACGCTGCAGCGGATCGCTGCAGTGCTGGACGAGGAACTGCTGGTGTGCTTTCAGCGGACGGTGGACGGCGAGGTCGAGCACGAGTTCGCGGCCGTGGCCTGAGTCAGCAGCCGTCGCTAGTCTGCTCTTCTCAATTCAGACCCAAGCCACTCGAGCCCGGACAGATAGCTTTTAGGATCGCATGAAGCCGGTCGCAAGGCAAGCTGGAAGCGGGCACCGGGACGCTTCGCCGGTAGTGACTAGTCTCCTGTGGACCGCACGAGCTTGGCGGCCCGATCTAGCCATGGCTTCTGCCCTCGGACCCTTCCCAGCATGGCATTGCGTTTGCTGCGCTCTAGGCCTGACAGGCAACACAGGAGCTGCGCACGTTCAAGTGGATCCGAGCTCTTGCGGTATGCGCTAGCGATACGCTCAAGGTCGGAGTAGTCCCCGAACTTACCGAGAAGTGCATTCGCGTAGGCTTGAACAAAGGAGGGGCTATCGCCATCTTGGGCTACCGTCCTTATGGCGCGCACGATTGGAGACCGGACTCGGTCACAATTCCGCCAGAGCCAGTTAATAGTGCTTTGTTAAGTTCTGGGTAGGTGTTGTTGGCTGGGCGGCGAATCCTTTTTGCGTCTGTCAATTCTTGACGCGAGGAGGCATGATGGTTGCTGTGGCGGTGGCTGATGCGGATGAG
>Ga0075522_10000157_pt1 | contig 44727 bp, 44 predicted proteins | sample NGEPerA_FD_74796 | JGI IMG/M metagenome (GOLD analysis project Ga0075522, IMG submission 74796) | Arctic peat soil microbial communities from the Barrow Environmental Observatory site, Barrow, Alaska, USA - NGEE PermafrostL2-A | ecosystem: Environmental > Terrestrial > Soil > Wetlands > Peat ... | reverse complement strand
CCGCCTTCATCGCCACGGAGGCCGCATCCCGCAGTCTCTGTGCGTGCCGAAGGAACGTCGCACTGTCGGCGTCCAACAATTTCTGAATGTCCTCCGGCTCACTTTCCACTTGGGGGTTTTTCGACCGATCCGTGGGCCGTGCGGCCCTGCGGCCCTGTAGCAGATTCGGCGCTTCCAGCAGGATCGTGAGGCGCTGCCGGACGTTCTCCCATTCCGCATCGGTGTGCGGCGCGATCTCCCTGACTCCGCGATCGTCCGCGATCATCCGGACCGAGTGGAACAAAACTTCTCCACTGGGGTCCACCATGGAGTGCATGATGTCCTTGATGGTGGCCGGTCCGCGGGCTGCTACGACAACGCCCGTCCACAGAAGCAGCGAAAGGCCGGATGCGAGCTTGCGTCTACCTGCGTCGTCATATTCAGTTCGCCTGAAAAGGAGATAGTGCGCCCCGATCGACGCGAGCAGTGCGATTTTGATCCAGAACCAGGGATTGCTTGAATACGGCCCAGCGTTGGCGCCAAACAACACGGCGCCAGAGGCCGCGGCAATGCCAAAAGCGATCCGCTTTGGAACACGTAGTCCGTCCACGACATCCGGCACGGAATAGCTCCGCATCCCCAGACCGAGCCAACGCAGATCGGTCAACACAATCATGCCGCCAAGCAGTACAAGGGCCACGACGTGGACGGACAGGAGCAACGGATAGGTGTAGGCTGTCGAGCCAACGAATCCAATGAAGATCCCGCCGAACGGCACCAGCGCCCACAGCCCGAGCGAAATGCACGCTACGATAGCCCCCCTGCCTCCACCTTTATTTGCTGCCGCTGCTTTACGAACCATCGTGAAATAGAAAGCGATTGCGAGCAGCAGAAACAGCATCTTGAAACGAAAGGCGTGGTTCGCGTAGTACATCTCCGGATCGATGGAAAAAAGCAGAAGGCCGGAAAAAATCGCGAGCGTAAGACCACCGAGTGTCCATGGCATCGCGTCGCTCCAAAGCCGCGCGGCGCTTTTCTGGGTCAGCCCCACTCCGAGCAGACGGAAATTTACAAGCGCGGCAGTGCCGACACCGCAAATGATCCCGGCGATATGAACAGACTCGAGGATCGGAAATGCTGAACTATATTCATTGACCGGGTTTAGAATCAGCATGGATGGCGGACTCCAACCGCGAGTCACTCATCAAGCGGCGCGGCGCTCTCCGGAAGCGTGGCGCACGGCGTACAACCTATTTCTGGTTGTTGGGTGCGGCCCCGCGACCTTGGCCCCCACGCGCTCCCCGGCCTGGACCATTCGCCTGCAACAAATGCGTCATGGTGTGGACGTAGTGCAGCTTGCCGTTTTCGACGCGAAAAATGTGGACATCGGGCGCTCCGCTGCCGCCGGTGGCGGAGCCGGCGCCGAACGTGCAGAAGGCCGCCACGGTTCCAAGCGTCTCGTCGATCACGAAGTGCCGGTTCGCAATATTGACGCCGCTCGGCACGCCCACGTCGCAGGAATCATCGGGAACTCCCTTGCCGGTATGCATACCGCCTTCGGTGCGGTTGCAGGGGTAACCCCACGGCACCAGATCCTTTTTTCCTTCCAGGAACGCATCCAAATAGGCATTGGCGGCCGACACCAGCATCGCGCGGGTGTCGCGCTTGGCAGCGGGGATCGTACCCCAATCCTCGGAGGACGAGTACTTCAGGTAGTTATCGGCGTTAAATAACCAGTATCCTGTCGTGGTCCACAGCATTTCGATTTCGGCAATCAGCCCGTGATTCACGCGAAGCCGCGTGCCGAGCACGTAAGGGTTGGCCTTGTCCGAAACGATCACTTCCGTGAAGGTCTGGCATGTCGAGGTGTCCAGCAGGCTGCGATGATGGTCGATCTTCATCGGCTTCTTGATCAGGCCGTCATCGATGTTCATCGTCTTAAAATTCTCGACGTAACCCAGCCCCTTCGCGAGCGGCAGGCCGGCGATGTCGCCCTTGGTTTGAGCGGCAATGTAGAGATCGGTTGCGGCTTTGAGGCCCTCTCGCGTGCAAGCGACCTGCGCGAAACTGGCCCCCGGTGCGAGTAGTGCGCCGGAGAGCACAATCCACGTAGTAATTCGATTCATCACACTCCTCCTCTTCCGATCAGCATCAGGGTACCCTAAATGTCCCGGCCGCCGGCGGCGTTACAGCCTGTTCTTTGGGATGCGTAAGCTGGGGGATCCAGCCGTACGGAAGCCGATAGCCTCGATAAACCGAGTTGGTCTGCCGAGGGCCGGCGAATTCGGGGAAAATATATTCCCAAACAATCTTGCCGTCTTTGGTCACCTCGAACAGGCGGCCATCCGGCCCTTCGGTAACCAGCGTGTTGCCGTTCAGCAACCTTTGCGCGCCGCTGATATTCGTAGCAAAAAACGTGGGCGACGTGTACGACCAAACCAGCTTTAACGTTACCGGATCGATCTCCAGCACACGCGACGTGGGTCTGGCATAAATATTCTCTCCGGCCAGTGCGATCGGACTCGGCCTTCCGTAACCGCTGGGACCACCGTTGTCGAACACCAGCACGTTGCCCGCACCCGGCAACCCCTTGGGAATGAAATGGGCGTTATGCTGGCCGATGATCTGGTGAATCGCGCGCAGTTCCGGCGAGGCGCTGAAATCCGGCCCCAATTGCCACACGACGGATCCATCGCGAGCCGATCCATCGTGAGCAATGATCGCGAGGAATGACGAATTCCGGCTACTGATAATAATGTTGTTCGGCGCAAAGCGCTTGTCGCCTTCGTCGTACCAGTGGTTCGGACCGACATAGGCCGCCGCGTTCGTGTGCATCCAATCGAATCCACCGCGACCGGCCGGCTGCGATGCGATGGCTTTGCGAGCGTCTTCGTCGAAATGGAAGTCATCGATGTGGTCGCTCGCGACCCACTGCCAGAGGATCTTTCCATCCCACGAAATTTCGATAATACGGTCGTCTTCGAGCATCTTATCGGGAGCCACGTTTGGCCGAACATGGTTCGTATGGGTCAGCAGCAAAGTGTTGCTGCCCGCGAGGCCGGGCGTGGCGTCCGGCGAGTAGTAACCAGCGGGAAAATCCTCACGCTGCCAGTCATGGTGCTGCCGCGAGGACCAGATCGTCTTTACTTCCTTAGTTTGGCCGTCGCGGGTCTGGATTTGCTCGTTATGGTCGAAACGCCAGAGCTCTTTGCCGTCGAAATCGCGCTGAACCAGCTCGGTCGATTCCTGGCGCGGGGGATTGGCGCCGGCCGCTCCGACGACGACACCGCCGGGAAGGATGCGCACCGGACCACCGGCGGAGCTATTGTAGCCATCCCATTGCTTGACGATGTTGCCGTTCATATCGATGACGATCGCGGCCTGCGTACCCAAAGGAGAGAGCACCGTATAACCGTTCCAGGCGCGGGTAGGATCATAGATCGTCGTGCCGGTTGGAAAGACGGACGGCCCCGCCAGAAGGATTGCCGACGCCGCGGCCAGCACCGCGCCGCCAACAGCTCCCATAGACCTCGTCATCAGAGTCTCCTTATGAACTGGTATCGTGTGTCTCTGCGGACTGATGTACATGATACGGAGGGTGCCGGTCTGTTGCAAATGGCATATACTCCGGGGATGCCGTTCACAACTCTATGGAGGGTTTCTCTCGCCGCGAGCCTTTTCCCTGCGTTTGCCTTCCCTCAAACGACCCCTGTCGTGACCCCTGTCGTCCGGTTGCAGAACCTGGCGCATACCACCGAGAGTCTCGAAAAGACGGTGCCGTTTTACCGCGATGTCCTGGGGCTGCCGCTGAACGGGACCCGCGATCCCCTGGCGCAGCAGCCGCAGAAGCTCGACGAGGACATGTCGAAGTTCACGGGGACGAAAGGCATGAGCTTTCGAGCGGCGACGTTCCGCATTCCCAACGCAGCCTTCGGGTTTGAGCTGACGGAATTCACGGGCGGGTCACGCAAGCCCGTGCGGCCCAACATCCAGGACGCCGGAGCCGCGACGCTGGCTTTACAGGTGCGGGATATGGACAAGGTTCTGGCGAAAGTAAAAGCCTCGGGCGCGATCATAGTGACCGTGGGTGGAGCTCCCGTAAATCCGGCCGGAAATCCGGGCAGCCAGCTTCGCGAGATCGTGGTCCGCGATCCAGATGGCTTTTTTGTTGAATTGCAGCGGCCCGATCCGCTGCCCGCTTCCGCCGCGAACACGGCCAGCGATATCCTTGGCGCCTCGGTGCAGTTTTCCGTCGAGAACTCCGCGAAGACAGTGGCCTTTTTGCGCGATGCGATGGGCTTCAAGGCACGCCCCACGGGCGCGTTGGGTACGAATCCGGTGGTAGAGAACCTCATCGGCCTGCAAGGAGCACAGTGGCGCATCACCCACGGAAGCATTCCGGGTACGACGCTCGATTTCGGGCTAATCGAATATAGTGGCGTGCCGCGCACGAAACTCGCCGCGGGCGCGGAGGATCCGGGTTCACCCGCGTTCACGATGGTGGTGCGCGATATTCACGCCGCGGTCGATCAATGGACCAAGGCCGGCGGCGCCGTCGCGACCACGGGCGGCAAAGCCATCCTACGCCCCAACGGCGCGGGCAACGTGTTCGTCCGCGACGTCAACGGATTGCTGTGGGAGTTGATTCAGCGCCCTGCACAATAGCTCGGTTACCTTGTTCCAAGGGGAACGCGCTTGTATGGGCGGGAATTGGTGCCGCGGTGAATTATGTGTTCTGATCAAAGAATCAGCGAGGGAGGAAAACGATGCGAGACGGACACCATCGCCGGGTGCGGCGTGCGGGCATGAGAATCGGCCAGTTCATGATTGGACCCGTGATTTTGGCGATTGCGGCCATTCTCTGCGCCGGATTTCTAGTGGCCCAGTCAGCGCCGAAGGCTTCTTTGCAAACAGGCGCGCCCGCGGCGAACCTCAATCAACTCATGAGGGCGCTCTTCTTCCCAAATTCGAACGTGGTCTTCTTCACCCAGCGATTCGACCCCACGGAGGTTAAGCAGGCGGCGGAACCCTCGACATCCACCGACCCCCTGACGGGTGTCTTCGGAGGCTGGGGAGCCGTGGAGGATAGTGCGCTCACCTTGGCAGACGCGGCGGATCTCCTGATGACGCCCGGCCGAAAGTGCAGCAACGGGCGGGATGTCCCCCTCGCGAATGCGGACTGGGTGCCACTGGTGAATGGACTCCGGGACGCCAGTATGGTCGCTTACAAGGCGGCTCTCACCAAAGACCGGGACAAGATGCTCGACGCATCCGAGGTGCTGGCTACATCCTGCGCGAACTGCCATAACAAGTACCGCCTGGGGGCCGCCGCGAACAGGTGCCGGTAGGTGGTCCGAGGGTCTGAACGCGATCCCTAAAACCCCGTGCTGCACGAGAAATTCGCCGCATCGTCCGTACTGCCATTGCCCTTATACTTCGCCACGAGCGGGTACTGGCACAGGATGCGGGTGCGAGGTCCTGACGGCGTTTGCTTCGACGCGGGAAGCGTTACCGGAGCTTTGCCGTCTTCGACCCACGACACCAGGGCGTCCAGCTGACCCGAAGGCATCGCACCGGGACCACCCCCACAGTGGCCAATGCCCGGAGCCAGGAAGAGACGCAAAAACTGTGCCGTTTTCCCCGCGCCGCCCATCTGCTGCAACACACGCTTGTAGTAGTCGATCGTCCCTTGGGTTGTGATCAACTGGTCCGCCCAGCCGTGCCACAACACGATCTTGCCGCCGTGGTCGCGGAACGCGCTCAGATCCGGGTTATCGGTGCCGATCACGATCCCGTATTCCTCGATCGATTGATCCCAGAAATGCTCGAAAAGCTCGGGCGTCAGGGAGTTCGCGTCGAATTGCGGAGTCTGCAACAGCCAGTACCGGATCCAGTCTGCGGTAAACGTGAACGCCTGCGGCTGAAGCGGATTCCCTCTGGTCGCTGACAGAGCCGTCATGTCAGCGCCCCATGGTTGCCCGTGCCAGATCAACGTTCCATCCGCGCCCCGCGGGCCTTCCCATAGCTTCTTGATGACATCGGCATCCGCTTCCGTGAACGTGCCGCAACTGCCGGCGGGCTTGCCGACAAGAGTCTTCGGATCGAAGTTGCAGATCGCGGGGTTTTCAATCACGCCGTCTTTCACGCCGTCCCTCGCGTCACACGCTTCTATGGCGGCCGCCGTCGCCGCCCGCAGCTTGCAAGCGGGCACCGCATCCTGGGCCGCGTTCATCACTGCCGTGCCCCAAATGGACTGCATCATCAATTTCGGCCAATTGATCGCCGGCGCAGCCGACACGATGCCGTTGTAATCGTCCGGATACCGCTGCGCTTCCATCAATCCCTGCCGTCCGCCCGTCGAACAGCCATTGAAATAGGAATACTTCGGAGCCGCATTGTACAGCGCCTGTGTCAGCGCCTTTCCGGTGACGGTCATCTCATGAATTCCGACGTGTGCGTTATCCCGCACAAGCTGCCAGTCCAGATGCCCATTCGCATCCATCGCGAAGCTGCCGCTGCCGCCTGCGTGCCCGGTATCCGTCGCTCCGCCCGCATAGCCGAGCGCCAGCGGTTGATTCACACCCGCCTCGCTGCCGCCCACAAACCCGCCGCCGCCGGTTCCCATGAAACGGCCGTTCCAATTGGACATCGGAATCGCCACCCAGATGCGCACTTTGTCCCCAGCCGGCGGATGCGTCGTGATTGCCGTCACACGGCACACGTTCGCGTTGTTCGCATCGACTTTCGCCGATTCGATCGTCGTATTCGGCAGAGCCACCATCGCCAGACTCTCGCAAGTGCGCACCGGCTTCGCGTTCGGAATCGCCGGTTTCGGAATCTTTCCCAACGGAGGCTGCGCTCCAAAACCGCGAGCGCCCGCGCCTGCCGGAGGCGTACCCTGGGGTGCGCCGCCGCCCGCCCCTTGACCTAGACCAAGAGCAACCGCGGCAACGGTCAGCAACGCAATCGACGGTATCCGATCCATCCATCCCTCCTATCGGCCCTGCATTTCGGGTTGGTGCCTCATGAGGCAGTATACTGCGTGCTTTGCCGCATGGCAGCACCGGCGACATCGCGAGGGAGACGCGGCCGAGATCTTCAATTAGCTGCGAGAGGGCGCCGAGAACCTGAAACGTCGGCGTTCCTGTCCGATGCGGGATTACTTCTTCTCTTCTTTGGGGTGCGTGCGCTCGTAACGCGACGTTTGGATGTAGTTCCGCACCGCGGTATTGCCTTCGTGGCAGGCGTACTCGAACATCTCGTACTTGTTGTCGAGAAACATCGGATACGCAATGGTGTAAGAGCCCGTTGCCAGCACCGTCGGGTCCTCGATCTTCATCGTGAACTCCATGGTGTCCGGGCCGACGCGCGTGAAGCGTTCGATGGTCTTCATATTCGGAGACTCCGGCTCCAGCGGGCGCGGAGAGCCGGGGACACCGGCGCTGGTCTCACCCACCAGGCCGTTGAAGTTCGTCGTCTCCACCACCAGCGTGTTGCCTTCCCAGTGACCGCGCGATTCACCCATGTACTGCTTGATGGCGGGATCCAGCGCCGGCATGCCGTTCGTCGGAATGACGCGAGCCTCATGCGCCATTTCGAGCAGGATGGTCACGTACCCGGGGGACTGCATGATGTGGATGCCGTTGTTGTAGTGGCGCGGCTCCATGGAAACGGGCATGCCGCGCGTGATGCATCGGTCCCAGGCCGCGAAATCATCGACGTTGTCGAATACGGTCTGCCCTGGCTTGTAGCTGCCGTTCATCTCCTCTTGGAGCTTCTTGCCGTACTCGGTGAGTTCGGGGAAGCGGCCGTTTGGCGGATCGACGATCAGGGATGTTTGCCGCATCTTCCGATCCGAGGTGTCCTGGACTGGGGGAGTTTCGTTTTTTACGGGTGCTCCGCGACCCGCGCCGCCACGGCCCCTGCCGGGCACTCCGTTCATTTCGTCGTCGGTCTTATAAAGGCGGTCACCATACTGGGGCGACCGCTCCAGATTCACGTTGATCAGGTGGTTGAGGGGCCAGATGCCTTGCAGATCGGGTTCTCCCCAGGGCGTCTTCGGCGGCTTATAGCCGGGGTCGACCTTAACGTCTTGTGAGAAGAGATCCTTCGGAATATTCGGCGATGCAGTCGAGCTTTGCGCTCCCGCATTTTGTGCGAAGCCCATCGCGATGCTGATTCCACTGAGAGCCAGAATCCTTCTGATCATCGTAAGACTCCTCTGCTGTCCGTCCATCTGCCGTCCAGATCAATCTTACCTTCCCGGAGTCGTCCAGGCAAACCCCACTTGTCTGTCACAGCGAACTTCGAACGGGAATGAGAGTGTTATGCTGGATGATCGTATAATCTTGCCGTAGTATCATGGTGATAGAGACAGTTCGCGGCACAGGGAGCAGATAGATGCGAAATCGATTCATCGGCGCCTTCTTCGCGGTGGCGCTGATGTCGTCCGCCTGGGGCCAGCAAGCGCAACGCCCGGCAACCATCGGGGACCATCCCAACCTTAACGGCATCTGGCAGGCGTTGAACACTGCCTATTGGAACCTGGAAGCGCATTCCGCACAAGGGCTCGATGACTTTTGGGGGTTGGGCGCGATTGCCGCCATCCCGGCCGGCAAGAGCGTCATTACGGGCGATGGAAAGATCCCGTATCTGCCGGCAGCGCTCCAACAGCGCGATAAGAACCGCTCGCTTTGGCCCGCCGCGGACCCCGAAGCCAAGTGCTTCATGCTGGGAGTTCCGCGTGTTACCTACCACGACATGCCGTTCCAGATCATCCAGGGTGGCGGCGACAGTGACTTGCTGATGGTGTATCCCTTCGCGGCCACCAACAGAATCATCTATATGAAGGACCACTCGGAACCGGCCGTGGATACCTGGATGGGCAAATCCGACGGAACTTGGGAAGGGAACACCCTGGTGGTGACCACTACCGGCCAGAACGAGAAGACCTGGCTGGACCGGGCGGGCAACTTCCACAGCGAAGACTTGAAGGTGACCGAGCGTTTCACCCCTCTGGACGCGAGCCACATCCGTTACCAAGCCACGCTTGAGGATCCGAAGACGTTCTCGAAGCCGTGGACGATTGAGATGCCGCTGTACCGGCTGATCGATGACAACGCGCAACTGCTCGAACACAAGTGCGTGCCGTTCGCGGATAAACTTCTTTATAGCGATCTGATGCACCTGGATCCGCAACAGAAGAACGCTCCGGATCCGAAAACCAGTAGGGGAGTAAACATTCAATGAACCGCAAACTGATCACGCTTTTGGGAACGGCCGCCCTACTGATGGCGACGGCGTCAGCCCACCATTCCTTTTCCGCCGAGTTCGATTCCACCAAGCCGGTTCGGCTCGAAGGCAAAGTCGTGAAGATGGAGTGGACCAATCCGCATACCTGGCTATATCTCGACGTCGAGAAGGATGGCCAGGTCCAGCACTGGGCGGTGGAGGGCGGAGCGCCAGGTGTTCTGCTGAGGAACGGCTGGAACAAGCACTCGCTTCCCGAGGGAACCAAGATCATCGTCAACGGATTCCAGTCGAAGGACGGTGCGTTCCGCGCGAACTCGCGCAATATCGAGTTTCCCGACGGCCGCAAACTGGAAACGGGCAGCAGTTCCGGAGAAAAGTAACCTGAATACACGAGCGGTCCACTCATAAGAGACCGCGAGGAGCCCACTAGAATCATGCGCAAACTGATGTTACCGGCCTTCGCTTTGGCCTTTTTACCCCTTTGGGCGATGGCTCAGCCGGCGGGGTGGAACGATCCGTTCCCGCCGTATCGCATCATGGACAACATGTATTACGTGGGAAGCAAGGAACTCGCTTCCTTCCTGTTCGTCACGCCCGCGGGCGATATTCTGATGAACACCGGCTACGAATCCACGGTTCCGGTCATCAAGGCCAGCGTGGAAAAGCTGGGGTTCAAGTTCAGCGACATCAAGATCCTCATCGCGGGCCACGCGCATCCGGACCACGTCGGCGGTGACAATATGGTCAAGGAACTGACGGGCGCGCAGGTCGTGGTAGGGCGTCTCGATGCGGACGCCACAAAGACGTTTCACCCTCCAGGCCAGGAGCACCCGATCGACCGGCTGGTCGACGAGGGCGACACCGTCTCGCTCGGCGGAACAACCCTGACGGCCCACGTGATGCCCGGTCACACGAAGGGATGCCTCGCGTGGAGCACGACTCTTAAGGAAGACGGCAAATCCTATTACACGTTTGTCGAGTGCAGCCTGAACGGCCAATTCCTCCAGGTGCTCGCCAATTACCCGACAATGGTCGACGATTTCAGGGCCACCTACAAGAAGGCTCTCACGTTCCCGGTGGAGGTGTGGGTCAGCTCGCACGCGTCTTTCTTCAACATGGCCGAGAAATACGCCAAGCTGGAGAAGCGAGGCCCGGGAGATCCGAACCCGTTCATCGACCCCGAGGGCTACAAGGCTCACGTCGCCCAGTACGAGAAGAGCTTCGAGGCCGCGCTGGCGCGGCAACTGGCCCAGCCCCCCGGGCAAGGCAGAGGTCCAGGCAGAGGCAGAGGCAAAGCCCAGTAAGAACGCCGGGGCCGGCTTCGCCGCGGCGCTTACTTTGCCGGGGCGTACGGAATCGGCGCTTTGCCGTCCAAAGCCAGCACTAACAAATGCGCAGGCCGCGGAGGAGCCGAGGGACCTTTCGCATCGCCGCCTTTCGCATCGCCGCGTCCGCCTCCGCCCTCCGGACCGCCGGCGACGCTGATGTATTGCTTTCCGTCGATCACGAACGAAATCGGCGGTCCCAGCTGCGAAGTATGGAGGTCCAGATCGAGGAGCTTTTCGCCCGTGTCGGCGCGGAACGCCAGCGCCATTCGTGTTCATGTCTCGGGTTGGCGGCTTCGATCGAATAGGCGCCCGCGCGCACTTGCAAAATAAAATAGGTGATATCCCCCAACGCCGCATCCGCCAGATGCGGAACATGCCAGCTTCCGAAACACACGTGATAGCGCACCCGGTCCTCGGGAATGTCCCGGAGCGCGTGATTGAGCGCATCCACGCGAAGTTGCGCCCACTCGCGATAGGGCTCGGGACTCTGCTGAACCAGGTGGTCGTACATGTTGGCGAGCACGGCGTCATCCACCTGGAGAAGCAAGCCTGACTGGTGAATCTCCAGATACTCCTGCCGCAAGGCTTCCGCCAGCGCGAAAATGTACTCTTTCTCGCCGCCATAGTACTCATCACGCCGTCGTAGGCGGTGCTCGCCGGCGCGACCGCGGTCAAAAAAGCCTCCTGGACGGTCACTCCTTTTAGACCTGCCTGGAAATTGGCAATCGCGCGGCGTATCGGCGGTCGATCGCGATACTCGATCGGCCCGATGCACGCTTCCGTTGGCCGGCCCGTGAGCACGCTCGGCATTTCCCGGGCAATCGCGTCTCCGAACCGTTGCAGATCGCGTCCGAGCCACTCGGCCGGCCTCAGTTGATTGGGGCGAATCTCAAACCCGCTGATACGGTTGAGAACGTAGTTGGACCAACTGGACTTCCCGAACTCGCCGTCGCTGACGATGTCGACGCCAATCGCGGCTTTTTTCCTGACCACCTCGGCTGCTGCGCGTTGCAGCGTCTGAGCGTAGCCGTCGGGTTGCCGCAACGTCCTCGGGGCGATCCTTGTGGGACTGCGCGACGCCGGACTGCGCGACGCCGGACTGCGCGACCGCTTTCAACTCGGCTGGGCGTACCAGACTGCCAACGTGCGTTGTTAAGATTCGTTTTTCGCTTCGTTTCATAGGGGACGGGCTTGCAGCGCGCCCCAAAGGATATGATGAACTTTCGCGGCGGCTGCGGAAGCTATCAATGTAGTTGATGAGCGTCATCACACGGACGAAGCTTGTGCGTGGAGGGAGCCTTTCCGCGCCTGTCGCGGGTGCTACACTAGCCCCGTTTGGGTGAGTTGAAATCAATCGGGAATCGGAGACGAATCGACCGTATATGAACGAGCAGAACTTAGAGACGCTTTTGCAGAAAACCAGCCCGGTAAAGCTGCTGAGAAATTCGGCCATCGGCCCCTACGTGTATCCAGTAGTGGCGAGCGAGTACACGAATTGGCGGGATGAGCAGCGCGCCTGGCAGAAGAGCTGCGTTCTGTTCAACCAGTCGTATCACATGACCGATATGTACGTGGAAGGTCCCGACGCGCTCAAGCTGCTCTCCGACCTCGGAGTCAACACGTTTAAGAACTTCGGTCCGAATAAGGCGAAACAATTCATCGCCTGCAATTACGACGGCTACGTCATCGGGGATGTGATTCTGTTCGGCCTGGAGCCGAACGTTTTCAACCTGGTAGGCCGTCCTTCGATTCACAATTGGATCCAGTACCATTGCGAGACCGGCGGCTACAACGCCAAGGTGACGCGGGATGAAAGAGCGGCCGCGCAGAAAGGTCCCGTGGTGCGCAAGACCTACCGGTATCAGGTGCAGGGTCCCAACGCGTTGAAGCTGATGGAAAAGGTGCTCGGCGGCCCGGTGCCGGAAGTCAAATTCTTCCAGATGGCGGTCTTCACGATCGCGGGGAAACCGGTGCGCGCGCTGCGTCACGGCATGGTCGGTCAACCCGGATTCGAGTTGTTCGGCCCCGCGGCCGACGGAGACGCGGTTAAGGATGCGATCGTCGAAGCGGGCGAGGAGTTCGGGTTGCGGTTGTGTGGCGCGCGGGCATATTCTTCGAACACCTTGGAGTCAGGCTGGATCCCTTCGCCTCTGCCCGCCATCTACACCGGTGAGAAGATGAAGCCCTTCCGCGAATGGCTGCCCGCCAATAGTTACGAAGGCATTGGCTCCCTGGGCGGCAGCTTCTACTCCGAAAACATCGAGGATTACTACCTGACGCCCTACGATCTTGGCTATGGACCAAGCGTAAAGTTCGACCATGACTTTGTCGGCCGGGAAGCGCTCGAGAAAATTTCGAAAAATCCCAAGCGCACCAAAGTCACTCTGGCACTCGATTCGGCGGATGTCATGAAGGCGATGGGCACGATGTTCGAGAAGAGCAACCGAGCCAAGTACTTCGATTTTCCGTCGGCGGTGTATTCCACCTGGCCGTACGACAAGGTCTCGAAGAACGGCAAGACCATCGGCGTCTCGACGTGGATCGGCTACAGCTCCAATGAAGGCAAGATGCTGACGCTCGCGATGCTGGAAAATGAGCACGCGCAGGTCGGCAATGAAGTGACGTTTACGTGGGGCCAGCAGCCGGGTACCGGCTCAAGGGCTACCGTTGAGAGTCACGTCCCAGTGGAAATCCGCGCCACGGTTGCTCCGGTGCCTTACGTGGAAGTGGCGCGCGAGGCGTATCGTACGACGTAAACAGACGAATCGCATCCGCGGGGGTGATTCGCAATCTCTCTGCGGCTCACCGCCAACAATATCACTGCGCCTGATCTCTTGTATCACAAGATCGCCATTGACTCGTCCGATTACTGCGGTCAAACTTGCTGAAGTCAGCTAGGGGGAAGGTGTGTGATCTCGCTTCGAGTTTTTATTGCTCTTTGTATTTCTCTCTATCCTTACTGCGATGTCCGCATAGAGCAACGAGTGATCCATCGGCCCGGAGGTCAATCGGGCGTACTTGTTCGAAAGGTCCTCCAAAGACTCGGGGATGACCAGAGCTTTATTACTTGAAGGGTGACTCAATGCTTAAGATTCTTGCTGTTCTAATCCTCTGCGCAACCGCGCAAATTCTCTGCGGGCAGGGAACCGCATCCATATCCGGAACCGTGCTGGATCCGTCCGGCGCTTCCATAGGGGGTGCGACCGTCACGGTGCGTAATACCGCTACCGGACTGACACGCAGCCTCACCGCGGACGCCCAAGGGCACTACTTGGTGCCCGATCTTCCCATCGGGGTCTATGAAATCCAAGGCACACAAGTCGGCTTTCAGACGGTCGTACGGAAAGACATCGGTCTCACGGTTGGATCTCAGCCCGTGGTGGACTTGCAGCTTCCGGTTGGCCAGGCTGAGCAATCCATTAGCGTCACCGCTGACGTGTCACAAGTGGAAACCACTTCGGCCGCCGTCTCTTCGCTCGTGAATCAGACACAAATGCGCGAGCTGCCTCTGAACGGTCGCAACGTCGAGCAGTTGATTCTGCTCGCTCCCGGGGCGCAAACCTATCCCGCCGGTAATCAGTCGGCGCTGGTGGGCCGGTCGGCGGCCTTCTCGATTTCGGGTTCGCGGCCCGAGGGTTACGCCTACCTGCTGGATGGCGAGAACTGCCTGAACTGGTGGCAACGCGGCTGCGGTGCCGCGGTGACCGGCACATCTCTCGGCATTGAGGCGATCGCCGAGTTTCAGACGTTGACGAACACGTACAGCGCCGAATTCGCCGGGAATGGCGCGGCCATCAATGCCGCAACCAAGTCGGGAACCAATCAGTTTCATGGCTCTCTGTACGAGTTCTTACGCAACAACAAACTTGACGCGAGGAACTTCTTTGAGCTGGGCTCGGCTGCTCCATTCCGCCGGAACCAATTTGGCGGTGCGGCGGGCGGTCCCGTGAAGAAGGATAAAGCGTTCTTCTTCTTCAACTACGAGGGTCTGCGTCAGCATCTGGACCAGACGTCCACTGCACTGGTGCCTACCGCTGCGGCCCGGGCCACGGCTGTTCCAGCGGTCCAGGCTCTTGTGAACCTTTACCCGCTACCCACTACCGACTTGGGCAAGGGGATTGGCTCGCTCATCACCGTGGGAGGCCAGACGGCGGACGAAAATTACTATTTGGCCCGCTTCGATTACAACCTATCCGCGAAAGACACGTTTTTCGGACGCTACGTTCACGACTACGGCAGCCTCGCATCGACCACAGCGATCCCTTTGTGGCCGACGCTGGACGTTTCTAGAAACCAGTACTTCGTCCTTAACGAACGCCATATCTTTACTCCGCGTCTCGTGAATTCGTTCAGCGCCTCGTTTACCAGGCCGGACACCTCCGAAACGCAGCCCAACACGTACGCGCCTCTGCAGCAGGCATTTCCCGGCCGCCAGGACGTCACAATATCGGTTACCGGGCTCTCGCCGCTGGGCGCCAATTTTGTGAACCCGTTCCGTTTTCTCCAGAACAAGTTCACCTATTCCGACGACATGATTTGGACTGTGGGCAACCACACTCTTAAGTTCGGCGCCCGCGTGCGCCGTCAACAAATCAATTCCTTCAGCTACACGTATTGGAACGGCAACTACACATTTAGCGGGCTTTCCGATCTCCTCGCTGCTCGCCCGAGTTTCTTCACCGGCGCCCGCGACGGCGAAGCGTATGGAAATCGCGACTTCCGCGACATTGGCTTGGCGCCTTACATCCAAGACGACTGGCGCGTGACCCGGCGGCTGACGATCAATGCTGGCGTTCGCTATGAGTTCCAGACGAATCCAATCGAGCAGCACAACGTTCTGCACAACGTTGTGAATCCGCTTACCGATAAGGACTACACTCTGGTTCCGAACGCCTTCAAGACCAACCCGTCAGTGTGGAATCTGGACCCTCGCTTCGGCTTCGCCTATGACATTTTTGGCGATCACAAGACTTCCCTGCGCGGAGGTTTTGGCCTGTTCCACAATCCGTACCAGACTTACGCGTACTTCTCCGGCTACGTCGGCACACCTCCCTTTAATTCTTTGAACCAGCAGAATCCGTCATTTCCGATTCCATTCCAGGGAGCAGGCGTGAGCGCACCCCTTCCTTCTCTCACCTTCGGCACCAAGTACGACATCGGAACCACGCCTTACCAGATGCAATGGAACATGAACATCCAGAGGGAGCTCTTCCGCAATACCGTACTGACGGTGGGCTATGTGGGCTCGCGTGGCGTGAATCAGCTTTCCTTCCGCGATTTCAATCCGCCTCAGGTGCAGACGGATGCTCAGGGTATCCAGCACTTCGGCAGTTTGGTGCAGAACGCGAACGGGAGTTACTCGATCGTTTCTAACCCGCGCCTGAACCCGAACTTCGGCACGCTTTCACTGACGCAGCCCTCCAGCACGTCTCGCTATAACGGATTGCAGACCAGCCTGAACAGCCGCTTCTCGAAGGGCCTGCAGACATATCTGTCCTACACGATGTCGCACTGTACTGACCTGGCGTATACCTACGGCGGCCTCGGCGGCAATAACGGCACGTCGAACTGGAACAATCCATACGATGGCAGCACCGACAAGGGGAATTGCAGCTACGACATCCGGCATAACCTGACACTGAACGCGGTCTACCAACTGCCGTTCCATGGCAACCGGCTCGTGGAGGGCTGGCAGTTGAGCGGAATTGAGAGCTTCCACACCGGAGTTCCGTTTACGGTGCTTTCCTACAACGGGCGCGACGGCCTGGGAAACAACTTCGCCACGTCGCGTCCGAATCTGATCACCGGCTGCGATATCACGGCCAACCAGGACCGCTTGCACTGGTTCAATCCAGCCTGCTTCCAGCTGCAGCAGCCAGGAACACTCGGTAATGCGGGCCGCAACATCGGAACGTCCCCGAGCTACACCGCGTTCGACCTCAATGTGGCAAAGGAAACCCGGATCACTGAGGGCACGACCTTGCAGTTCCGCGCGGAGTTCTTCAATATCCTGAACCACACTAACTTCAATTACCCGACGCTAAATGCGTTTAACGGGAACCCGAATGCCGCCAACGGCGGCCTGCCGGGCAGCCCCTCTCCTACGGCTGGGTTGATTACATCGATCGTCGGAACCTCACGACAGATCCAGTTCGGATTGAAGCTTCTGTTCTAATACCGTGGACTCATGATTCTGGACAATGAACACGCGCAGACGGGCAATGAAGTGACGTTTGTCTGGGGCGAGCAGCCGGGTAGCGGGTCGAGACCCACGGTCGAGAGCCACATCCAAGTGGAGATCCGCGCCACGGTTGCTCCGGTGCCTTACGTGGAAGTGGCGCGCGAGGCCTATCGCACAACGTAATAGGCTTGATGCCCCCCATCAAGCGCGATGATAGCTCGCCCGCGCAATGCATGCATTGTGATCTCTGGACGGGCAGCCCGGTATCAGGACCGCGCCAGGTTTCACCAGACCCCAGGCCTGTCCGCGAGAACCGGCCACACGCACCGTCCAGGGGCCCCGGAGAATTGCATGCATTTGTGTGATATGCTTGCTCAAGGTTTGGAGGGGGTACCCCGGATTCCGGGGCGTTTGCCACGTGACCAACATCGACCTGAAGCTGCTGTCGGTTGTTGCCGAATTGCACAAGACCAGAAGCGTGTCGCAAACGGCGGAGAATCTGGATCTCAGCCAGTCGGCGATCAGCATGAGCCTGGCCAAGCTTCGCAAACACTTCAACGATCCGCTGTTCGTCCGGACCTCGTCTGGAATGGACCCGACGCCTCACGCGGTTGAACTCATCGGTTTGTTGAAGAACGCCGAAGACCTTTTGCAAACCGCGCTGGACCTTCACTTGGTGTTCGATCCGATGACGTCGGAGCGCCAGTTCAATCTCTACTCCACGGATATCGCGCAGGTCACTTTGATGCCCTGCCTGATGCAACGGTTAAAGGGCGTCGCTCCGCGCGTCGGCATGACTCTGCGAAGGCTTTCGGAGGCGACCCCCAAACAACTCGAATCCGGCGAAGCAGATCTGGCTGTGGGATTTATCCTGCCGATGGGCGCCGGTTTCTGCCAGCAGAGGCTGTTCAAGGAGCGCTTCGTCTGCGTAGCTCGCAGGGACCATCCTCGAGTGGGGGATACCTTAGACATCGAAGAATTTCAGAACGAAACTCATTTGGCGATCACCACGTGCGGAACCGCTCACGGTGTCGTTGAAAAAGCACTCGAAGCCAAAAGCATCCGCCGCCGGGTGGGGCTCGCCGTCCCCAGCTTCCTGGGAGTCGCATCCATCATCACCGCACTGGACTATCTGGCGGTTCTCCCGGAACAGCTGGCGCGTCATCTGGCGCGCACTGCAGACGTCAAGGTGCTTGCACTGCCGTTCAATGTGCCCAGCTATTACATCATGCAGCATTGGCATGAACGCTACACTCAGGATCCGGCGAGCAAGTGGCTGCGATCGATGGTCGCGAACCTGTTTCTGAATTCGTGAAACGGGCGATGCGTGTTCGAGTTGTAAGAGAGGAACTGGTGCATATACCCGGATCCTATAATCTATATACTCCAGATTTCACCCGGGGACTTCGAGTCCTTATCGCTCAGTAGCCGGGTAGCGCGAACTAACGGAGGGCAGTTTCAAACCCCTCTATCTCCTAACCCGCCCCTCGTTTGACTTGAATGCGGCAGGACGCTAGACTGGGCCGCAGCGTATCGCACAGGAGGTTGGTCCCGATGACGTTCAAGTTCCGGGTGGCGCTCATCACCGGTTGCGCTCTATTCGGAGCCGTGGCGCCGATTCTGGCGCATCATTCGTTCGCGGCCGAGTACGACTCCACCAAAACCGTCACCGTCAAGGGAACCGTCAGCAAGCTGTCCTGGGTGAATCCCCACGCCTACGTGTATGTGGACGTGAAGGACGCCAGCGGCAAGGTGACCACCTGGGCCTTCGAGTCGCTGAGCCCCAACGCCCTCTCGCGGCAGGGCTGGAATCGTAACTCCCTGAAGCCAGGCGAGGAAGTAACCGTCGAAGGATACATGGCGAAAGACGGCAGGCCGCTTGCCGATGGTTCGATTCACGCAAATTCCCGCGCGATCACGCGGTCTGACGGCCGGAAAGTTTTCGTAGGTTCTTCCGCCGACGAAGTACCCTCCAAATGAAAAAGCGGCATCTCAGTTCCCTGCTGGCCGCCGCGGCCATCGCGGCTCTTCTGCCGCTCCTGCCCGTTGCGGGGGTCGCCCAATCCGACGCCAAGACTGGCAAGGGCGGAAAGGGCTTCGGGAAGCAAGGCAAGACCGAACAGAAGGATACGCTCACTCCCTCCGGTCCAGCGCCCAAGATGTCCGACGGGAAACCGGATTTTTCGGGAGTCTGGACCCCCGGCTTAAGCTTCACCCAAATGGGGCAAGTTCCCCTGCAGCCCTGGGCGGAGGAAGTCTATAAGCAACGCCGGGCCACCTTGAGCAAGGACGATCCCGAGGGCCACTGCCTCCCCGCCGGCGTTCCGCGGATTTCTCCCTTTTTGCAGAAATTCGTCCAGACGCCGACCCTGCTGGTGATCCTGGATGAGGGCAACATCCATAGCTACCGCCAGGTGTTTCTGGACGGCCGCAAGCATTTGGACGATCCGGGACCGTTGTGGATGGGCGATTCCATCGGATCGTGGTCTGGAGAGGGGGATGGCGGCACGCTGGTGGTGGACACCAAGTTCCTGAACGACAAAACCTGGCTGAACGGGCAAGGCTTGCCCCACAGCGACCAACTGCACGTGATCGAACGCTTCACGCGCCCCGATTTAGGGCACCTGAACATCGAGATCACCATGGACGACCCCAAGGCGTTTACCATGCCGCACACCTTCACCCGAACCTATCTTCTCAGGCCCACCTGGGAGATCCAGGAATACGTTTGCAATGAGTTTAACGTCGACGCAGACCATCTGGTAGGAAAGTAGGGCGTCTAGTCCTAGTCCTCCGAACGCTCCCGTACTGAAGAGAATCCAAGCGGCGGGCTAGGGGTGCTTTCACCGCCCCAGGGGTTCCTCACCTAGTGTTTTCCGGACGCTTTTCCCGCATGCTGTGATCAAGGAGAAACACAAATGCGTAAGCGGCTGGTATGTTGCGTTTCCGGAGGCCTTCTCGGATTCGCTCTTTCGGGAACGATCGGTGACGCCTTGGGGCTCACGCAGATGGTGGGCATGGCATTCTCCGCCGCCGCGGGTCTGGCCCTGGGCTACGTGGTCAGCACGCTGATAGACGTGTTCACCGCCAAGCCGGATAGCCTGCTGCCCGGACGGCAGGAGTAACTACTTCCCGACCAGGTGGTTTTGCTCGGTGCAGAATCGCTCCTGAATTTCACGATTCGCCGGCACGAACGCGCGGGTGAAGGTATAAGGCCGGGTCAGGTCCTTTGGGTCCTCAATCGTGTATTGAACCTCCAGGCGGCCCGCGTCCGGACGCCGGTAACGTTCGATCACGTGCAGTTGGTCGCTGTGGGGCTTGCCGGTGTCATCCAGCCAGGTCCGGTCGTTGAAGCCGATCGTGTCCACCACCAGCGTAGTCCCCTCCCATTTTCCAATGGAATCCCCCGTCCAGCTATTCGGTTCCAGGTCCAGGTTGTGGGCGCGCCCGTCCAGGAAAATTCGCCGGAAACTGTGCGTATTGCCCTCGGAGAGGATCACAATAAGTTTAGGCGTCTGGACGATTTTGTAGGGCAGCGAAGTGACCCGCACCACGCCGTTAGGCAGACAGTAGGTGGCGGGATCGTCTTTAGCAAGATCGGCCTTGCGCTCCTGCCACAGCTTGAGCGCCTCCGGACGGTACGGCAGATCGTCCGGCAAATTGGTGGAGTCGCGCACGACCCACCCTCCCGATAGGTCCCCCTTGCCGTCCGGCGTAAGCGGAAGATACTGGGCGGAAGACTGCGCGAGCAATGTTCCGGCGGCCCACGTCAGTGCCAGCAGAATCGACCAGCGCATCACTTCCCTACCAGGTGCAGCACGTCCGAATTGTTCTCGTTGCAGACATACTCGCTCATCTCGATGCCGGTCTCGAGGGTCGAAACCCGCTGGATCACCCATGGCTTGCTGTACGTGCCCGGATCCACAATCGTGATTCCGATATCGAGGTTCCCGAAATCGCGGCGATGGTAGCGCTCCATCACATGGAGCTGCGTGGTATGAGGATGCCCGGCCATATCGAACCAGAACTTGTCGTTGAACCCGACCGTATCCACCACCAGCGTGTCACCATCCCATGATCCGATGGACTCGCCATACCATAGCGGTTCCGTGATCTTGAGGTGCTCGCTGCGGTCCAGAAACATCTGGCGGTAGCTGTGGATGTTGCCTTCAAAGAGCATGAGCAGGAGCTTCGGCGTCTGCACCAGTTGATAATGATACGGTGCTGCGCGAGGAACTCCTCCCGGGAGGCAGCGCGCCTCCGGATCGTCGGCCGAATAGTTATTGGTGCGCTCCGCGGTGAGCTTCTCTGCCCATGGCAACATCACGGGCGGTTCCTGATTGGGCAGCGCACGCTGGCCGTTCCAGATTCCTGAAAGATCGGGCTTGCCGTCGGCCATGTGCGGAACCGGCCCTTTGGGTCCAGCCGGAGGAAGTGCCTTGGGGGCAGCCGCGCCCGGCGGCACGATCTTTCCCGTGACCTTGATCTGATCTTGCGCGGTCGCGGGAGTGCGTGCCAAAGACAGCAGCAGGCTTGCGGCCGCGAGGCTGATCGCCCAGCCAAGGTAATTCTTCTTCACGGTCTATTTGTCCGCGACGTCGGCCGAGGATCCGCCGAATACTCTGCGCCCGTCGGGCAGCGTGACGCGCCGGGCATTGGCCATGGACTTGGTGCCGTCTTTGGGCAGATAGCCTTCCACCGTAATCTGATCGCCTGGCTTGAGAGAATCCTTCCGCCAGCCCTGCTTAAGCAGGACGGGGATCGCTCCCAGCTCGAAATTCCAGTTGGTCACCTTGCCGCTCGCGTCTTTTACGTCGACATAGAAATGCGCGTGCGGATTCATCCACTCCATCTTGGTCACGATGCCGGTGACTTTCATGGGCTTGTGGAAGTCGTACTCGGCTTCAAACGAGTGGTGCGCGAGCACCGGAAGCACCGCGGCCAGCAGCATGGTACACGCGGTCAAACCTCGGCTGGTTCTCATATGGAAACCCTCCCGTAAGGCTTGATTATACCTGCGTTTGTCGCATCCATCCTGCTCCCGCGGCGGTCCAGTGAGGACGGCTGCTTCCGATCGGTCCTGGTACCAGCGATTTAGGCCGTCGCTGGAACTAGTTCCATCCGAATGAAGCCCGCTACCTATAGGTACACCCTCAGGCGTTTCTTACTATGGACCATGACGCGAACGCGATGTTTCGAAGCGAGCCTGGAGGAGGCCAGCCTGCAATGCCAGGACTGCCACAGCCTCGCGCCTGCCGATTCGCCATACTGCGAAGCGTGTGGCGGGCACCTGGGTCCTCGCAAGAAGTCGACTGTCGCCTACGACGCAATCGCGGCATACATCGGCGTGGGCTCCGTGATCCTTTACTTTATCGGGCGCCCCTAACCAGATCGCGCGTCAGTAGTGGAATCGATATCGGACCTGCACATAAACCTGCCTGGGGTCCGCGTAGTGCGTCCCACCGAACGTCTCACTATTGTCGAGCAAGAAACGCCGGTTCGCCAGGTTCAGCGCCGTGATCCCGATGGCGAGATTCTCCGCGATCGATTTGCCGAGCGAGAGATCGAAGGTGGTGTGCCCCGGCAAATGCGCTGGCACATCGCTGGACCCGTCCGTGAATCCGGAGCCATAGTATAAATTCCCGCCGGCTGTGGTTCGCCATGGCAAGCGGAAGTTGAAGCCGGCGTGGAGCGTGTGCGTCTGATCGTGATCCAACAGAAAGTAGCCGCTCGCAGGAGGTGAGAAATCCGTCAGGCCGCCGCTGATCGCGCCCGAGCCCTGGGCATGGGCGTAGGCATAGCTGAGGTAAACCTCTCCGCGGTGTGCGATCTGCGGCGATCGAACGGCAAGCTCCCATCCATTCAGCCTGGCGCCGCCGATGGTCAGAGGGAAAAAGATGTTGGAGTTGCCAATGGCATTGTGGTCGAAGTAGTTCCGCGCGCGCTGATGATAATTGTTGACGTCGAATGCCCAGCCGCGCAGCGGAATCGTAAGTCCAAATTGATGTTCCTGGTCGCGTTCACCGCGCAGAGGTATGAAGTCGAGCCCCTGTAATAGAGCAAAGTTCAGCAAGGGACCGCTCACGGTGGAGAGCGGCGGAGCTTGGTAATACTCACCCCAGAAGCCTCGCAGGACCCAGTTCAAATGCGGGACACGAATCGCCCCGCCCAACCGTGGACTCACCGCATTTTCCGCGATTGCGCCGCTGAAGTGTGTGATCCGCGCTCCCGCGGTGAGCGTGAGCCAGTCCAACGCTTTGTATTGCTCCTCCATAAATGCGGTTTCCAGATGCCCGGATGTGTTCTGCCGCTGGGCTAGCGATAATCCCGAACCATCGTTGGCGAGCACATTTATAGATTCATTGTCACGTTGCCCGAATCCGTAAAAACCGAGGCTCGCGTTGTGTTGCTTGGTCACCGCGTTGAACACGGCTTGCGCGCCGCCGTACAGCGACCCTCGGTGCTGCGTAGTGCTGACCGGCGTGTCATTCGGATCGCCGTCGTAATTGGCACGATTGTAGTGGTAGAAAGGCGAGACCGTAAGGAGCATACCGGGCCGGAAGGTATGCGCCCAGGACAGAGTTCCGAGCGCGTCGCGCTCCCGTTCGACGTCGCGGATTCCCGCATCCTGTGCGTTTGGATCGTTGGGGATCTGATAGTCGTCGCGCCGCAGGGAGGTCACGAAACGGAATTGGTTGTGCGCGTCCCGATTGTAGATGAGCGTCCCCATGCCACCCAGGCCCGACACGCGATCGTGCAACACATCGGGACCGGGAGTTTCCAGTCCATAGTCGCTCCGGTTGCCGTTGACGCTGCCGAAATAGGCGAACCTCTCGCTATGGCTGCCGAAATTCACCTGGTCGTTGGTCTGGTGAAACGTGCCGAAGGTCGTAAACAGCTCGGCTTCATTGCTTCGTTCGAAGCCCGTTCTCGGCACCACGTTAAAGACACCGTACGTGCGGTCGCCGTAGGCAGAGGAATAACCGCCGCGCTGCGCTTCCAGATAATCGATATCTTTCGGATCGATCTGAGGTCCGACGTTGCTCGCGATGTTGGTGTTGGGGATGGGAACACCATCGATGGCCCAAGTCACCTGATGGCCGCCGCGCACGTGAAGCTGATCATGGGTCACCCACGCTCCGGGAACGTAGTCGGTGATCGATGCCAGACTGTTGCTCAGATCCGCGCCGGGGGTTGAGGCGATTTCACTGCGGCTGACGATGGTGGTGGGTGTGATTTGATCCGGGCTCACGGCTAGAGCGGATTCTGAAACGGTAACTTGTTCGCCCTTGGTCCCGATCGCAAGCTGGAAGTGCAGTATGGGGGCGCTGCCGGAAACAACAACAATCTGCTGCTGAGAAGGTGCGAATCCTTCCGCGATGACTGTGACCACATAGGATCCAACCGGGAGAGCAGTCGCCTCGAAAGCGCCATCGGCATTGGAAGTGAGGTTTTGGGAGTAGTCCGAGCTGCTTGACTTCACCACCACTTGCGCCTTTTGCACGGGTCGATGGTCAGGATCGTGGACGACGCCACGGACGGCGCCGAAGACGGCAGCCCAGATCGTGATTGGAAAAAGAACGGCGCACAGACAGAGACGTTTATACCTCATGTTCATAACCACTCGATCTCGTCCTCAGTCGCAGCCGGGAACACGACGTCACCAGCGTCACAGTGATTCTTACATCGCGCGCGCCAGCAAGGAGCCACAAACCGAGCCTCGATTCGACGAACTTCCGCGCCGGTGGCGACCCGCGCGGCGCATAGCGCCAGGGGAGCCAGTCTGTTTACACGAAATACACCCACAACAGTTCCTCCCAATCCAAACCATTCGATGTCCAAACAACTTGGCGCTTAGAACGGGAGGATCGGGGGACCGCGCTTTGGATGGGAACGTTCGAACGCCACGCGGTAGCGTCCGTCAGGGGTGCTCAGCAGGGGTGACCTACTGGAAACGAGATCAGCGCCGGTATCCGGGCTAACCGCTGGTTCCGCACGGGCGGGTTTAGGAAATGTTTGTGGGCCTGGAAACGAACGGCACGGCGCGGCATACCATCCGGCACCGGATGACGGCGAAGTCGCCATCGCCATGGAGCACTTGTGCACCCCGTTCCGCCGGCAACACGCAGGCACCTGGGAATCACGGTCGGATGCGAACAGCAGGGGACGGATCAGCGAGGCGCAGAAGAGCGCCAACAACACCGCTGCTATGCCTGCATGAGCCGCGCGGCGACAGTCAGCGGACGAGTTTTCGCCAGCTACACTCACAGACAGCACACACCTCTATCAAACTTTCAGGAATCTCAGGAACGAAATTAGGAGCGGAAGAGTACGGGAGGGCCGCGCTGCTGACGCGGGGAGTGGAAGACAACGGGAGGCTGCGTTTCCGTCGCGAGGCGGCCCGCGGAACTGCTTGGCAGAGAGACGATCGAGACCAGAGGTGTCGCGGGCACTCCCGCGTTCGGCAACGCCGTGACTCGCGCAGCGCTGGGGAACAATTGGCATGGCGCGGATTGCATCGCGGGGCCGGATCCCCGGCTCGCGCCCGTCATCATGGAGCAATGATGCGCGCCGTTGCGCCGGCAGCAAGCGGGTAATCCCGCCTCGGGGTCCGCTGCGAATACCGACGGGAAAATCAGCGAGATGCAGAAAGGGCCCAGTAAAGCTATGGCCAGAGCGCGACGCACGACCTCATGGTACACGCGACGAGAACGAGTCGTCAATGAGCGGGAATCCAGGGACGAGGATGGTCGAAGGCATTCCTTCGAATCGACTGGTGGGCGCGGCAGGACTCGAACCTGCGGCCTCCTGCGTGTGAAGGAGCGACACCTATTTTAAAAACCAGATCAGTTCTATCCCTCCATTCCTGTTTTCATTCAGTTGGGGAATTTGCTTCGCTCGCAGATGCATGTGGTTGGCCCATGGAAGGGGAAGGTTTCGGCACAGTTTTGACACAGTCCAGTGGGGTCATTCGACGACGTTCCGTGTGGGTCCCCTGCCCCGCCGGTGCTTCCCAAGGGCTCGACAACCAGACCGTGGCCCGCAAGCTACGCGCCGGGCTGAGCCGGATGACCCTCAGCCGGATTTGGCACGCGTTCGGCTCGCAACCGCATCGTAGCGATACCTTCAAACTGCCGCCGGACCGGCAGTGGCTTGAGAAGGTGCGCGACAGATTCAGGCGCTGGCGTGTTTCGTAGCGCGAAGGATTTGGAAACCGCGATCCGCGATTATATCGAGATTCACAACGAAGATTCCACGCCCTTTGTCTGGACTAGAACCGCAGACCAGATCTTAGCCAGCATCGCCCGCTACAACGTACCCTCACCGCACACCCCACCCGACGTATCGCACGAACCATTGGGACAGGAGACTAGGACCCCCTAAACAATCGGGAGTCCTAGGGTGAATCTTATCTCCGCCTTCTGTCGCGTTTACTCGCTCGCAGCGACTACCTCGCCGCGATCGGCACTCCGATTTCCTGGCCGATGATTTCGCCGGAGATCACGAGTTCCACTCGGCGATTCTGCTGCCGGCCCGAGACAGTTTCATTCGAGGCCACTGGCTGGGTTTTCCCAAAGCCCTTTGACGAAACCGAGGCGCCGGCGATTCCCTGCTCAACCAGGTAGTCGCGCACAGATCCGCCGCGCTCTTCCGAGAGCTGCTGGTTGTAGTCGTCGCCGCCGACGCTGTCCGTGTGACCTTCCACGGCCAGCCGCAGTCCGGGGTGCCCCTCGACGATGCCAGCCACCTTGGCTAGTTTCTCCCGCGCTTCAGGCCGTAGCGAGAACTTGGCGGTGTCGAAAAGCACATCCGACATGTTCACGATCAAGCCACGAGCCGTGTCGCGAGTCTGGAGAATTGCGTTGAACTGCAAGAGCAGCTGGGCGCGCAGCTCCGCCTTGTCCGTCTCTAACTGGCCCTTTTCCTTCGCTACGCGGTCCAGTTCGGTTTGGGCATCAGTCCTTTGCGCGTCATTCTCGCGTTTCAGGCGATCGGCTTCACCTTGCGCGTTCGACGCCAGCAGGTCATTTTGCTGTTTGAGGCGCGCGGCTTCCGTCTCGGCGGCCGCAGTCTTGGCATCGTTGTCCTGTTTCAAACGGTCGGCCGTTTCCTGCGCCGTCGCTGCCTGCAAGGCATTATCGCGTTTCAAGCGGTCGGCTTCGGCTTCGGCAGTGAGGCGCGCGCTGGCTGCGTCTCGCGCGACGCGAGCTGTCTCAGATTGTGCAACCGCGGTCGCGTTCTCGGCGCGGGCTGTCGCATTCTTGGCGTTCGCTTCGCGGGTAGCTCCGGCTTGGCGCTCGGCGGCTAACAGGTCGTCATCCTGGCGCTTGACGGCGATGGCCCGTGAATCTTCGGCGATCTGCACGGCTTGCCGCGCCGTCATGGTCACCGGCTTCGATCCAGCGTTGCGCGCCCGGTACGCCTCCGATTGCTTGAGGTTGCTTTCCGCTTTATCGAACGTCTCCGTGGCGAAACGGTCCGCGCCGCTCTTACGAGCGATGTTGACCGCATTGCGGGCTTCGTAAAGCTCCAGCGGGATCTTGGGGTTGAGCTTCAGGTCGAGCACGTTCGCGAGGTGCTCATACTGGCCTCTTTGAAGCAATTCGTACTTGGCATCGATGAGCTCGATTTTCCCTTTGGTATCGGGGCGAACGATGTTTTCCATCACCACGACGTCGCTCGGCCGAGTTACCGCGAAGTAGGGCTCCGCCGTCACCACCAGGCCGAACGCCTGGAGTTCAGTGGTCACGTCCAGCTTGCCGCTGGTTCCGCCTCCGCGGAGAATTTCGCCTAGATTGGCGGCCCGGCCCTCCGGAGTGATGGCCCACAGGACGTACGTGAGATACTCGGCGCCGAATTGCGTGGCGTCCGTCATGTTGCGGAACTCCACTTCGATTTCGATGTATCCCTTCTTGCTCTCTACCTTGGCTTCGCCGTGTGCGTTGGGCATGAGCGAGGTGCCCTTAAAGTCGATCTTGGTGGCGCCGCTGCGGTGCTGGTAGCTGATTGCCTTCACGGTCCGATCCGTTACGGTGACGCGATAGATGGGCGTAAGTCCGGACGCGGCCCGATCCGCATTCTCTTTTCGTTCCTGTCCCTGGTTCTGGGCCGCTAGGACCCCGCAAACTGTCAGGAGTCCTAGTGCAAGTCTTTTCATGTGTGTTTCTCTTTCGTGTTTACTGACCGGTTTACTGGCCCGATCCGCTTTTTTCTTCGCGAGCCGAATACTTGTTCAACTCGTTGATGAGTTTCGCGGCTTCCGCGGGAACGCGCCGCCTCTTGGTAACGATGTCACGGTTCGAAAGCCGTTTTCCGTAGATGGTGGCGTTATCGTCGGTGTCCTGCCGCAAGGTGGCTCCTTCGAGAGCGACTCCCGCAAACAACCCCTGCGAACGCGACCATGAAAGAATGTCCGCGTGCATCTGAGCGTCCGTCTGTGCCGTTGCGGTGCGCCCGACTGGGCCTGCCGCGACGGATCCTTCCACGCCTAGAGTGAACTTGCTCGCGAGCAATTTGTCTGCCCCGCGTTCATTCATGATCAGCATGATCAGGTCGGTCGAAGAGCCGCCGATCTGAAAGCCTACACTTCCGCCTTCGATGCGGACGGTACCCGGTGCGGACCAACCCGGTCCGACTTTGTTTCTGCAGGAAAGGACACCCTTCCCATATTTCCCGCCGACAATGAACGCCGCGGTTTTGAGATCCGGCACGATCACGATGCAGTGTGCATGCTCCAGCATCTCCTGAGGAATGCCTTTGTCCGGCGTCCCCATGACTTCTGAAAATACGGCTGCGGCCGCGTCCAATCGCTGTGCCGGCTCGTTGTCCTTGGCCATGAGCGGCGTGAGCGCCACGGCTGCTACTAAAATCAATCTCTTCATTTCCTCACCTCTTTCGTCGCGCGCATTGTCGCGCCTTGTGAGGTTAGGGCACGTGGCGCGCCAACGGAGTGAAGTGTTGCAGGCGTTCAGTCTTTGGCGGCGTTTCGGCTTGAGGCTGGCTTGCGATAGAGAATGAGGGCCTTGCAAATGACCTTATGGCGTCAATTGACGGCGTATGGTCAGAGGAGTCCGTGCAGTGCAGTCTAGGATTGCCCCGATGCCCGCGATCTCGACTTGCCGGGACGCATAAGAGACATCTGCCGGGACATGGGGTGCTGAGCTAATTCTTCCACCGGCTGTTTCCCGATCCATTGCAACAACGCGTCGGTCTTTCCGATGGCTTCTCCCTCTTCCAGCCCGTAACGCTCTTGCAGTTGAACAACGAGGCTCCGGCGCCATTTCTTCGACATCTGATTCCAGGTCATTTGGTCCTCCTGTGCGATTTGAGTCCGCAACGCCTTCCGATTTGAGCACGTACTGTGCCGATTGTACAAATTATTGAATGTAAGTCATGTTTTGCGTGAAGACATACCGAGAAAGCTGCTTAAAGGCGCCCAGATGACGATGTACCGTCGCTGAGCCGGGGGTTAGCGGCGTGCCGGTCTGATCTCGACGGGCTGGGAAAGCGGCTCAGGTATGGAATGCGCTCCTACCTGGAGTCCGAGCACGAAGGTTAGCATGAAGCCCATCAACAGCAACGCTACGGTCGCAATCAACAAAGGAGGGACAAACAAGAAGAAGGCTCCGATGCCGCCGGCGAAGAGTGCGCCGGAAAAGGTGAGGAGAAAGCGTGTCATAGCGAACCTGTAAGAGCAGGCGGGATGCCAATAGGGTTTTATGGGACTTCAATGCTTGGCGTTTCCGCTGTAGCCTGTAGCCTGGCGAGCTGGGCTTGCAGTTTCGTCCATTCAGCAGCGGTTTTCTTGGTAGGAGGGGCGGGGGGAGCTTTCCGGTCTTGGTAGTAGGCGAGGATATTTCCCCGCAGGTCCGGTGAAATCCCGGCGAACTTCCGGTCCGCGAGTTTCCCCAGTAGCTGGTCGTAGGCCTGATCTGCTCCCGGGTACTGGCCGGCGGCTACGGGTTCACCGATGTCAAAATTCTCGTTCGCTAGTTCCAGCCGGCCGGCGCTCACGTTGGCGAGCAATGCGCGATAGTTGACCACGGTCGCGTTGAAGCTAGCCATGAACATCTTCTCGACTTCCGGAGTGGGTGCGCGGAACGCGACGGACTTGAAGAGCCCGATCTTTTGCATGATCCGCACGATCCAAGTCACGACGCGGGTGCGAAAACCAGGTTTATGATACATCGTCCCCCATTCCTTTTCGTAGCTGGAGCGAGAGAGATTGTAGAGAAACTTCCTTTTTGTAATACCCGGGATTTCTTTGACGAGTTGGTCTCCCTTGAGCTGCCATGCCACTCGCGTCATGCCCGGAATGATCGAGCCAACGCTATACCGGAAGGTTCCCAATGCGAGATCCAGGCTCCCGAAGATGTCCTTCAGCTCGATGCCGTACGTGTCCAGGAACGCGCGTTCCAGCACGGGTTTGGATACCTCAAATCCGACGAACGAGCGATAACGGTCCGGCGCGTACCGCCCTTGCGCGACCTCCAGGACATCGAAGCCGAACTCCGTCCGGATGTGAGCCAGCGGATTGTCCCAATAGGTCACTTTGGTTCCGAATTTCCTACGCAGTTTAGGATAAAGCAGCGGAACGGAGAGATTGGTGGCGATGCGATGGCCATTGTCATCGGCGGCATAGTGCGCCAGCGCTCCCAGCGCGAATGCGTATTCATCGATGTCTTGCGACTCGCGGATCATCGCCACGATAAAATCTCCGGTGCGCACGTAGTGGGTCAGATCGCTGAAGAGGTGGCTGCCGAACGGATAATATCCCATGTCCTGGATGATGCAGCCGCCGTAAACGTACGCGTGGGCCTGCTCCAATTCTTCCGGCGTCGCCCCGGGAAATCGCTTGAGCAGCATTTTTTGGATGGAGGCATCCCAAAGAGAGTCGACGATGGCTTCGTGGGTGAGTACGGAATAGCCGAAAGAGACCGGGGCGGAAAGCACGGCCAGAACGACCAGCCGGGTGACAAAGCGAGCGCCCATTTTAGCGGCCTTTGCCGGGCGTCTCTAAACTGGCGGCGAGGTCGGTGAACTTATATTCCACATCGCGCGCCGTCATGGTGTGCGGGCCGACGAACCGGACATTCGCCGTGGACTCGGAAGCCGTCTGCAGCCACATGCCGTCTACATCCCCGTAATCCAACACAATGCGCGAATCCCGCAGCCACCAGGAAGGAGCTTTCCCGGGTTCACCCTCGGCTCGGCGAAGCTGGTACGTGGTTGCGTCCACCCAAATGTGACCGTGGAGCAGGGTCTTCCCTTTGCGCTTGGGAAGCATCTCCAATACATAGCAAGCCTGCCCGTCCAATGGCTCTTCGCGAACGAAGCGAAAATCATAGTTCGCCGGGGTCAGATCGGTAGAGCCGTAGTCCTTCACGATTTCCGTTTCGTGGTCCAGCATTTGCCGGACGATCTTTTCAGCCAAGCGCATTCCGTTTGCCTGCCGGATCGCGTAGTGCTTCACGTCCGGTGGAACGAAGCTGACGTCGGCAATGATCTTCGCTTGGGCCGTCTGCTTTTCTTTGCCGAATAGCTCGTAGTCACGCATGACGCTGTAGGCACGAAGATGGGTCCGGTTTTCAGCCCTGGCTCGCGCCATGCGGGCCAGGATGGTCTCCACATCCGGGGTTGCCCTGGTTGCGCTGCCACCCTGTGCTTGGACCGAGGCTACCCCGCCTGCCAGCAGGAAGAGAGAACTCGCCACCCGTTTCCATGCATCCACGACGAAACTCCAATGTCACTCCGCGATCAGGTCACTCTCGGGCTGGCCGTCACGGCTCCGATCCGCCACGGCCGTGCCCGGAGTATCGCATCATACCTATGCAGGTTACGGGCCACTCTCCTCCGCCCCGGGTTTCGAAGATGGATACGGTTTAAAAAGCCGGTCTGCGGCCCTGAATCACACGAATAAGGACGACCACGATCGCCAGCATGAGCAGAATGTGAATGAATCCGGACACGGGTGGCCGTCGACAAGGCTGCTGTCGCCAATGTGCGTGGGAGCGCAAAGGGCGCGGTGCGCTCCGCTTTGGATCACTGGAACGAATCGTGCCGCGCTCCGTTTTGCGCGACTTTACCTAAAGATCGTCGCGAGAGATGCCCAGCTTCTTCATCATCGCGTTCAAGGTCGTTCGCGGCATCCCGAGACGAGTTGCCGCGGCACTCACCACTCCGCCGGTTTCCCGGAATACACGCAGGATGTGAACCCGCTCTACTTCCTCGAGTGTGGACCCGGCGGTAGCTCCCTCTGCGTCAGACCGTAATTCCGTCAAAGGTGCGCGGAGATTGGGTCCCCTGGAAAGAATGACCGACCTCTCAATAAAGTTCTCCAGCTCCCGCACATTCCCCGGCCATGACCAACTCACCAGGGCTTTCATGGTTTCCGCGGGGATCTTGTCGATCGTGCGATCCATTTTTGCCGCGTACTTCTTGGTGAAGTGGCGAACCAGGCTGGGGATATCCTCGGCGTGATCGCGCAGGGGAGGCGTAATGATCGGGAAGACTTTCAAACGGTAATAGAGATCGCTGCGGAAGAGCTTATCCCCCATCATCTGAGTCAGATTCCGGTTGGTTGCCGCGACCAGCCGGACATCGATGGGGATGGTGCGCGTGCCGCCCAGTCTCTCGAAGGATTTCTCCTGGAGAGCACGTAGCAGCTTGGGTTGCAGATCCAGGGGGATATCGCCTACTTCGTCCAGAAACAGCGTCCCGCGATGCGCCATTTCGAAACGGCCGATCTTCTGCCCTAAAGCGCCGGTAAACGCCCCGCGCTCGTAACCGAACAGCTCGCTTTCGAGCAGCCCGGTGGGAATCGCCGCGCAGTTCAAGCTGATGAACGGAAGATTCCGCCGCGGGCTCATCCGGTGGATCGCTCGAGCGATCAACTCCTTGCCCGTCCCGGTTTCCCCCAAAATCAATACAGTCGCGTCGGTGGGCGCCACGACTTCCACCTGGCCCATCACCCGCTTCATGGCCGTGCTGGTTCCGACAATCTCCTCAAAGTTGTTCGTGCCCTCGACGACTGCCTCGTCCACATTCTCCAGCCGGTCGCGCCCCCGCAGGTCCTGCACGAACGTGATCCACCGGAACGGAGAAAGTTTCAGGACCGCCGTGGCGACCAGAACCGGAACCCGAGCCCCGTCCTTGCGAATCAATTCTTTCTCGAACGGAGTACAGGCGCCGAATCGCAGCCCTTCTTCGTGAGCGAGTTCGTCGAGAGCCAGGTATTCCGGAGGCGTGAGATCAGGCCAATGCAGCCGGCCTGCCTGCAAGTCCTCGCGGCTGTATCCGACCAATTCGAGAAACGTATCGTTCGCCTCTGGAATTCGGTCAAACTCGCCGGAAACAATGCCCGCGATGGTCGATTCGGCTGGAACCGGCCGGAGACGCGCCCGGCTGCGCCGCAGCTTTTCGTCTCGCTCGTGACGGTCGCTAAAGTCGCGAACCACCCTGGCGAAGCCCTGTAGATCCCCGTGGGTGTCTCTCAGGGAGATCGTGATAACGTTAGCCCAGAATCGCGATCCGTCCTTTTTGGCGTGCCAGCCTTCCGTACCGGAGTGGCCTTCACCGGCGGTCCTCTTCAATTCTTCATCCAGCCTTGCGCGAAGAGTGTCTTCGTTGGGATAGAAGAGCGACACGTGCTGGCCGACGGCCTCCTTGCTCTTGTGGCCGTAAATGCGTTCCGCTCCCGCATACCAGGCGGCAACCCGTCCGTTGGCATCCAGAAGGAGCAACGCATAATCCTGCACCCAAGCAGGAACGTTGGCCTTGTCATGCAGAACCAACAGATGACGCACAGGCAACACATTCCCTTTGGCGATGTACTCGACTTCCCGGGGACCTCCGTCCGGACCCACAAGCTTGAGAGTTCCTTCTTGCTCACCGGTTTCGAGAAAGGCACGCCAGCGATCTGAAATCTCCGGCTTTACGTCAGGAGCCGCAAAATCGTCCAGTCTGCGGCCGATGATCTTCTCACGCGGCACACCCAGGAGCTTGCTGGCGCCCACACTGGCGTCGCGATAACGGCGTTCGTCGTCCGTGAGCAAAATGGGCGTGGAAGGATGGAAGACGATCGCACGAAACAGCAACTCGAGTTCTTTCGGGCCGTTTTCGGTGAGCCAACTAGAAACCTGTGGCTGAGATGCCATTTCTCTTTCCTCCTTTCCGGCCAATCCAGGACGCCGGCCGCTTGGAGAACCCGTGTTCTACAAACAGTAGGAACCGAGAATGGCGGTCAACTTAACGCTAGCACGTTCTTCGTGACCACATTTGGTCAAAATGACTTTCTGCGGCTAAAGATCATCAGGCGAACGTGGAATTCAAGCCGTTGTTGAACACCCAAGCTTAGATGGGATTGGACGCCAGATTGCCTCACTTCGCTTCAAGGGGAGAGACCGCAATGGACCTTCAGCACGGTTGTCGGACGGAATACGGACCTTTGGAGTTGCGCATTGAAACCACGGACCAGTTGAACGGATTCACAGTTTTTGTGGAGGATCCTCGCCGGGTACCCGCTTGCGTCCATGAGAAGGTCGTGCAGAGCACGCTCGAATCCGCAAAAGATTACTTGGTCCTACAAGCCGGAGAATACCTCGGCAGCCATCAGGAAGCCGCCCAACACAACGCCGACTGGCGATGCTCGTGAACGCGGCAGCTTGAACAGCTTGGAACACGACGTGCCCGGCATATCCCGAGGAGTAAGTGAAATGCCTTTAGTAAATCTAGTGTTAGCGCTCATCATCGTCGGGGTGGCGTTGTGGCTGATCAATCGTTTTATCCCCATGGCTTCCAGCATTAAGACAATTTTGAATATCGTCGTGGTAGTGGCCGTAGGAGTCTGGGTGCTGCAGGTAACGGGACTGTGGGGACCGATTTCGAATTTTCGAGTGTCGCGCTAGAGACCGGTCACTTCGAAATGCTCAACCTTGGGGACGCGACTAGGACTCCTGGCCACCGTGGCCAAATCATCAGAATGAATGGCGTTATTCGGTCATATGACTCCTCGCGGTCAATTTTTCAGCCCGATGGCAACACTTAGCCTGAACATCCGGCGCGCCACCATTGACTTGTGCCGGATGGACCCACGCGTGCTTCCACAACAGGGCGTGAGATCTGCCAAGCGGGATCGCGCAGAGTTTAGCGAACTAACAAGGAGAAGAATAGATGAAATCGTTTAAGGCAGTACCAATCGTGTGTTGCATAGCGTTTTTGGGCGCGATATTCTCGCCCAGCGCGAAGGCAGACGACTACAACAAGAAAACCACGGTCACCTTTAGCGGACCCGTGGAGATTCCACCGGTACACATCAAGGGGATGAGGATATTGCCGGCCGGAACGTACGTGTTCAAGCTGATGAACTCCTCGTCCAATCGCCACATTGTCCAGATTTTCAATAAAGACCAGACCAAGATTTTCGCCACAATTCTTGCGGTTCCAAACTATCGCCTGGTGCCGAAGAACAAGACCGTCATTACTTTTAACGAGGGCGTGAGAGGCCAGCCGGAGGCGATTCGCGCATGGTTCTATCCCGGCGCAAACTGGGGCGAAGAATTCGTGTATCCGAAAGCGAAGGCTGTGGAGCTAGCCAAGGTCACCAAAACACCCGTTCTGGCTCTCCAGGCCGAGGTCCCCGTGGAAGTCGAGAAGCCCGAGGAAGATGTGGTAATCACCCAACTGCAGGCAGTGCCAATCATCGCGGTTAAGCCAACCGGCGAAGAAGTGGAAGTCGCCCAGGAGGTCCAAAGTGAGCCTCCGGCAACGGTCGCCGCTGCGCCCACCACCGAGGTGGCCGAGAACAAGCTTCCCGCCACGGCGAGCTCGCTTCCGCTGGTCCTGCTGTGCGGGCTGCTCGCGTTGGGCGGAGCCTTCAGCGTCCGAGCCATGCGAAAAGCCGTCCGGTAGTCCGATCCGTCACGCGGCGCGTCATATTTGTGGCGCGCCCGAGGAAGAATGAGTAGCAATGAATACCGCGCCACCGCTAAAACGATTTCCAGGTTCCAGGAGTCAAAGCATGCGACAGAGAGTCGTGCCGCTCTTAGTCCCGCCGCTGCGTAAGGGCCGCGTGGGCGAGGTCGGCTGTTATGATACCAAAGCGCGAGGCATGGCCGTGCTTACCACTCCCCTGCTAAACAAGGGCACGGCGTTCACCGCGGAGGAACGGGAGGCTTTGGGCCTCACCGGCCTGCTTCCCGACCTCATCAGCACGCTGGAGACTCAAGCCAATGCCGCGTTCTCCCAGTACCAGCTGCTGCCGGATTCGGTGAGTAAGAATATCTATCTGACCGCGCTCCACGACCGCAATGAGGTATTATTCTTTCGCGTGCTCTCCGAGCACTTGCGCGAGATGATCCCGATTGTCAACCATCGGACGGTGGGACTGGCGATGGAGCAGTATCACCACGAGACTCGGCGTCCCCGAGGTGTGTATCTTTCGATCGATCATCCCGATGCGATCGAGAAAGCCTTCCAAAACCTGGGGGCCGGTCCCGGCGATGTCGACCTCATCCTGGCAACGGATGCCGAGCAAATCCTCGGCGTTGGCGACTGGGGCGTCGGCGGAATCGAAATCGCGATCGGCAAACTCGCGATCTATACCGCGGCGGGCGGGATCGACCCAACGCGCGTGATTCCGGTGATGCTCGATGTTGGCACGAACCGGGAAAGCCTGCTGGCCGATCCGATGTACCCCGGCAACCGGCATGCCCGCGTCCGGGGAGAACGCTACGATGCCTTTATTGACACTTATGTCAAGGCCGCATCGAGGTTCTTTCCCCATGCTCTGTTGCAGTGGGAAGATTTTGGACCCGGCCCCGCGCGCCGCGTCCTCGAAAAATATCGCGGCGGGCTCCGCACCTTTAATGACACACTGCAAGGCACCGGCGCGGTCACGCTCGCAGCCGCGGTTTCCGCGATGCGCATTTGTGGAACGCTGCTGCGAAATCAACGCATCGTCATTTTCGGCATGGGCCTCGCCGGCACCGGGATCGCGGACCTGATTCGCGATGTGATGGTCAGCGAAGGTTTGTCCGCCGAGGATGCCACCCGCCGGTTGTGGTGCCTGGACGTTCACGGACTGCTCACCAGTGACATGGGCGACCGGCTGCAAGACCATCAAGCGACCTTCGCGCGCCCGGCCTCTGAAGTCAGGAGTTGGAGAGCCGATAGCCCTGACGCCAAGGTCCTCGGCTTGGCCCAAGTAATTCGCCAGGTGCGGCCCACCCTGCTGATCGGCACGTCAGGAATCGCGGGCGCCTTCACGGAGGCGATTGTCAGAGAGATGGCCCGGCACACCGACCGGCCCATGATCTTCCCGCTTTCGAGTCCTCCTGCGTTCGCAGAGGCTACGCCAGCCGATCTGATCGCCTGGACCGATGGCCGGGCCTTGATCGCCACCTGCAGCCCGTTCACGCCGGTCACGCACAAGGGAATCACCCACGTCATCGGCCAGACGGAAAACGCCATGGTGTACCCCGGCCTGGGCCTCGGCACGATCGTGTCTGGGGCCCGCCTGGTCAGCGTAGGCATGCTTGCCGCCGCGGTAAACGCCTTGTCCAGTCTGGTCGCGGTCCGGCTCCCCGGCGCGTCCCTGCTGCCGTATGTCGATGATTTGCGCAGCGTGACGGTTACGGTCGCGGTTGCGGTAGCCGAGGCCGCAGTAGTGGAGGGTCTGGCGACAGTCGAACTCGCGGACATCGTTCAACAGGTGGAAGACGCGATGTGGCAACCTGAGTATCGCCGGATCCAAGCATCCTGACGATGAAGATCCTGATCAAAACGGCGCCGCACAAACGGAACTTGCAGTGGGCCCAGTGGATACTCTTCGCCGGCGCGATCCTGATGTTGGGTTATTGCGGGTTCGTCCTGGTGGATACTTTTGTTTTTCAAAAACAGGAGACCGCCGCTCTCGAGCAGTTCGTCCCTGCGCGGCTCGCGGCGGGTAACGCCACGCTGCCAGCCATCGGCCCCGATGGCTTGATCGGCCAGATGCAAGTCGAGCGGCTGGGCGTTTCCGTGATCGTCATTGAGGGGACCAGCAATAAGACCCTAAGGCGCGCTGTCGGGCATATCGTCGGCACCGCGCTTCCGGGACAGCCAGGCAATGTGGGAATCGCCGGGCACCGCGATACCTTCTTCCGGCCGTTGCGTAATATTCGGGCAGACGACATCATCACGCTGGCTACGCTGCGCGGTGCGTACCGCTACCGGGTGGTCTCCACTAAAGTTGTGAGCCCCGACGACGTGGCAGTGCTGGATTCCGATGGCAATCAGATCCTGACTCTGGTCACTTGTTACCCGTTCTATTTCCTCGGCTCGGCGCCGGATCGATTCATCGTCCGGGCAAAACGCATCACTTAACGAGAGTCGGCTCGAGCTTTGGGTCGACATCGGAAGTGGATGAAACGATCCGGTCAATCAAGCCATACTCAAGGGCCTGCTCCGGCTGTAGAATGTAATCGCGGTCCACGTCGCGCTCGATGCGCTCGAGCGGTTGGCCCGCGGCCTCGGCTAGAATCTTGTTCAGCGTATCGCGCATACGCAGGATTTCCCGCGCATAAATCTCGATATCGGTGGCCTGTCCCGCCAGCCCGCTCATGGACGGCTGGTGAATCAGGATGCGCGAATGCGGCAGGCTGTACCGCTTGCCCTTGGCGCCGCAGGCCAGCAGTACGGCAGCCATCGAAGCAGCCTGGCCGACGCAGTACGTGACGATATCCGGCTGCACCACGCGCATCGTGTCCAGAATCGCCAGGCCGGCGGTGATCGAACCGCCCGGCGAGTTGATGTAGATAGAAATGTCCTTCTCGGGATTCTCCGCTGTTAAGAACAACAGCTGGGCGATCACCAGATTCGCCACGTCATCGTCGATCGGCTGCCCCAGGAAAACAATATTCTCCTGGAGCAGACGCGAGTAGATATCGGAGGCGCGTTCGCCCCGCGAAGTCTGCTCGACAACCATCGGTACCATGTAAGACTGAGGCACAGCCAGCGCTCCTGTGATCAGCTTACCCTAGTAATCCATGCCGGATCCGCGGCCGCCCTGACCTGCACCCGCAGCGGATTCGTCCGAAATGTCGCAGATCATGGCCTCGGTTGTCAGCATAAGAGCGCTGATCGAGGCTGCGTTCTGGAGAGCCGAACGAGTCACCTTGGTCGGATCGATGACACCGGATTTCACCAGGTCCTCATACTCACCGGTGGCGGCGTTGAAACCGTAGTTCTGGTCCTTGTTGGCCAGAATCTTCTCGATGAGGATCGCGCCCTCATACCCGGCGTTGCCCGTGATCTGGCGAATCGGCTCTTCGCAAGCGCGCTTGATGATCTTCACGCCCGTCAGTTCGTCGCCTTCCCGTTTTGTGGAGCTGAGGACTGTGGCCGCGCGTAGCAGTGCGATCCCGCCACCCGGAACGATTCCTTCTTCCACCGCGGCTCGTGTCGCATGCAGCGCGTCTTCCACACGCGCCTTCTTTTCCTTCATCTCGGTCTCGGTAGCCGCCCCGACCTTGATCAACGCAACTCCGCCGGCCAGCTTCGCCAGGCGTTCCTGAAGCTTTTCACGGTCGTAGTCGGAAGTGGTGTCTTCCACCTGCGTGCGAAGCTGCTTGATGCGGCCTTCGATGTCCTTCTGCTTGCCACCGCCATCGATAATGGTGGTGTTGTCTTTGGTGATGGTGACGCGTTTGGCGCGCCCCAGATCCTCCAGAGTCACGCCTTCGAGCCGGATGCCGGTCTCTTCAAAGATCGCCTTGCCACCGGTGAGAACCCCGATGTCTTCGAGCATGGCCTTGCGGCGATCGCCGAAACCCGGGGCCTTTACGGCGCAGGCGTTCAGGGTTCCACGCAGTTTGTTCACCACCATGGTTGCCAGCGCTTCGCCTTCCACTTCCTCGGCGATCACCAGCAGCGGTTTGCCGGCGCGGACGACTTGCTCCAGCAGCGGCAGCAGGTCTTTCATGTTGGAGATCTTCTTCTCGTGGATCAGAATATAGGGATCTTCCAGCACGCACTCCATGCGCTCCGGATCGCTCACGAAGTAGGGCGATAGGTAGCCGCGATCGAACTGCATGCCGTCCACGGTTTCGAGCTCCGTCACCATGGTCTTGGATTCTTCTACCGTGATGACGCCGTCTTTGCCGACCTTCTTCATCGCCTCGGCGATGATGTTGCCGATGGTTGCATCGCCGTTGGCGGAGATCGTGCCGATCTGGGCGATCATATCGCCGGTGACGGGCTTCGAGAGCTTCTTCACTTCCTCGACGACGGTTTCCACCGCCGCCTCTATGCCGCGTTTCAGCGCCATCGGGTTCGCGCCCGCCGCGACACTTTTCACGCCCTCGCGAAAGATCGCCTGCGCCAGAATGGTAGCCGTGGTGGTGCCATCGCCCGCGATGTCCGAGGTCTTGGAGGCAACTTCGCGCACCATCTGGGCGCCCATGTTCTCGAGCGGATCTTTGAGCTCGATCTCTTTGGCGACGGTTACGCCGTCCTTGGTGATGGTCGGTCCGCCGAATTTCTTCTCGAGGACAACATTGCGGCCTTTCGGGCCCAAGGTGATCTTCACCGTGTCGGCCAATTGGTTGACGCCGCGCAGGATCGCCTGCCGGGAATTCTCGCTGTATACGATCTGTTTTGCCATAATATTCAATCCTTACGATGCTTTCGCCAGTTTCGGGGTGCCTTCAATGACGCCGAGCACTTCGTCCTCGCGGATGATCAGGTAGTCCTGATTGTCCACCTTGATCTCATTGCCCGAGTACTTGCCGATGAGGACGCGATCTCCCACTTTCACGTCCAGGGGCACGATCTTGCCATCGTCCAGGCGCTTGCCTTTTCCGATGGCCGTCACTAGAGCCTCCTGAGGCTTCTCTTGCGCCGAGTCAGGGATGTGCAGGCCACCCTGCATCTGTTGCTTCTCTTCTGTCCGTTTGACCACGATCCGGTCATATAGCGGTTGAATTGTCATGGTGTTCTCCTTTAACTGTATCCGCCGGTTTGGGCGCGTTGGCGATTCCTTCAAGTACCCGGTTCAGGTTCGAAAACATGTCGATGGGCAGCGGGAACACGACGGTGGTGTTCTTCTCCGCGCCGATTTCGACCAATGTCTGTAAATAACGCAGCTGGATCGCGGCGGGTTGTCTCTGAAGCTCTTCAGCGGCCATCGCAAGCTTCTCGGCGGCTTCGAATTCACCTTGCGCGTGAATAATCTTGGCGCGTTTTTCGCGCTCGGCTTCGGCCTGGCGGGCGATCGCGCGGATCATCTGCTCCGGCAGGTCCACCTGCTTCACTTCCACCATCTGAACCTTGATGCCCCACGGCCCGGTATGCTGATCGAGCACGGTTTGCAGCCGCACATTGATCTTGTCCCGCTGGCTCAACAGGGAGTCCAGATCCACCTCGCCCAGAACGCTGCGCAAGCTGGTCTGCGAGAGCTGGGAGGTCGCATACAGGAAGTTGGCTACTTCAATCACTGCCTTGGTCGGATCGATGACGCGAAAGTAAACCACGGCATTCACCTTGACCGTAACGTTATCCCGTGTGATCACATCCTGGGAGGGCACTTCCATCGCTTCGATCCGCAGCGATATCCGTACGATCCGGTCGATGGGCGCAAATATCAGCACGACACCCGGACCTTTCGGCTGGGGCAAAACGCGTCCGAGGCGAAAGATAACGCCGCGCTCGTATTCGCGTAGGATTTTAATGGAAGACAGCAGGTAAATGATGACGATCGCTACGGGGACCATCCAGAGTTCTGGCATGAGAGTTCACTGAAGTGGGAGCATTCCAAGGCCCATCGGCAAGCGCCCTTCGGCGCACACTCCCGGCATGGGCGTACTGAAGAAACTGACCGCGCGCGGTCAGATGACCGAATATGGTCAGTTGCCGATCAGATTCTGAAGGCGCCTCTTGACGTCGATCTGCGTGGTTTTGTCAGAGATACACGTCGCCGATTCCTTAGCCTCTTGCAAGCTCGATCTATACTCGCCCGGCATCGAACCCAGGAAACTGGTTCGCGCCGACCGCAGGTGCTCCAGTAACAAGCCGTGTGAGCTTCTGCTTTGCGTTCCTTCATGGCCGGCCCCGCCGACCTCGGCAATCAACTGATCGAGGCTCATCAGACTCGCGTTATCTGGCACTACTTGACCCCGACCGGCACCGATTTCGTGCGCTGTACGGATTTCTCGAGAGCGAGCTTGGATGCCTCGTCGGCCTTTGTGGAGTGGCCGCAAGCTGTCAGCGCGTGCTCTTCGCAAGACTGATGGGCGCCCTGGTTGCTTTGTTCGGCGGCGGCACGGTGACTCTTCGCCGCTCTTTCATGGTGATACGCCGCGGTGGTGTGTGCGTCTCTGGGCATAAGGAGATTCCTCTTCCACAGGAGCTACTGCACGACGGTGCCCAAATGCAATCAGCCCAAGGTAGCATCACATCGTTAAGATATATTTGAATAGGGTTAAGTGTGTTCTTCGCTATGCGCCCACGCGCTGTACCACCGGACTCAGTATGAGGCTTCGATTAAGATTGCGGCGGGCCCGAATCCCCGGCGAGTGAGATCCTTGTCCCGCGCCCTTCTGCGAACCTATTCAGTCCTGCTCCTGTTCATCGGCTTGAAGGCAGCCGGTAATCTGTCCCTTGCCTGGGGCATGACGCATCTTGCGCGGAATGCCTCGGCAAATCCGCTTTTCTACTTGCGCGCGATGCTCGATCCGTTTGTTGCGCTGGGCGTCGTCATGTTGATCCTCGCTCTGCTGGTGAGGATGGTTTTACTGAGCGTGGCGGACTTAAGCTTCGTGCTTCCGGTGACAGCGGTGGGATATGTGCTGGCCGCGCTGCTGGGTAAGGCGGTTCTGCACGAAGTTGTCACCCGCCAGCGCTGGCTGGGGATCCTCCTGATCTTCGCCGGTGCTGCGCTGGTCAGTTTCACCCGGCAAAAGACGACGGAGATCGGAGAAACATCCCAATGAAGTGGCTTTTGGTGGGCGTGATGGTCACGGCGACGGTACTCAGCGATCTGCTGCAAAGCTTCGAGATGAAACGCGCCGGCGAGCAGTCCGTGGGCGCTCGCGGCTTGATCCGATTGCTCAAAATCATCGCCCACCGGCGCTTCTTGATTCTCGCCATCGTGTGCATGGCGTTTTCCTTCTTTTCATTTATGGCGCTGGTGCAAACCGAGCCCCTGAGCTTCGCGGTCCCGGCCTCGGCCGCGAGCTTTATCCTGGAGACAGTGTTGGCCAAGCTGGTGTTGCGCGAGCGGATCGGTCTGGAGCGCGCCGCCGGAGCTTTAATTGTGCTGGCGGGCCTGACGCTGATCGGCGGGTGAACGCCCGGATGTCAGCAGCATCACTTGCCGGCGGGATCGGATGCCACCGGGACCAGTTGTCCCTGGCGAATGTAGTAGTCCGCGCCGCGCCATCGTATGCTGTTGCGGGCGAAGCTAGCGGCCCAGATGAAGAAAGCCACGGCGTCCCACAGAGGAATCAGCATCATCGGCTTCCATAAGCGCCGCTGCCGCAAGCCGTGTACCCCGATGGTCCATGTCATCGCCACGCGGAACGCCAAGTAAGCGCCGAGATAGCCAAAAACCACGGTCGGGGACGGGTGAATCGCGATCGCGGCGAGCGACCACGGCAAACCCTGCGTCAGCAGCAGTCCGAAGTGTCCCCACGGACGCATGTGGCGCATCACCACGATCCATCGCAGGCGCTTATGCAGCAGCTCGCGCATCGACTGATAATCGGAGACCGTCGAGACGGCGTAGGGAAGCAGTCTCACTTCGTAGCCCTGCTGGGCAATCAGACGCCCCACCAGAAGATCGTCCGCCGGACGATTTTCCAGGGCCGCATAGCCGCCGAATCCGTCCAGCCTGGCTCGGGTGGTGGTGATGGAAGGTCCCAGGGTGAACTTGAGCCCCTCCAACTGCCAGTCGACCAGAACGCCGGCATAAAAATCAGACATCATACCGGCGGTCTGAAGGCGATCGGCAAACGTTCTGCTGTCGAGATGGACGTAGAAACAAGTGACCACGCCCACTCCCGGCTCGCGAAGAGGAGCCGTCACCATTCGCAGATAGTCCGGCTCCACGCGCACGTCGCTGTCGCTGATCGCCAGGATTTCGTAGCGCGCTTCCGCCACCAGACGCGCGAGCTTGGCGACTTTGTCATTCGTGGCAACGCGGCCCGAGCCCAACAGAACACGAATCTGGCATGCGGGAAAATCACGCTGCAACGTCTCAATAACGGTCCGCACCGCCTGATCGTCGGGATCGACGCACAGGATGAATTCGTAAGTCGGATAATCCTGCCGGCAAAAGCTGGCCAGGTTTTCATAGGCGCCGGGATCCAGCCCGCGAATCGGCTTCAGGATGCTCACGGGCGGTGTGAAGGATGGATCCGCCGTGGCCTTCGGCTGTCGAAAATACCGCCAGGCGCTGAAGAGCGCGATTCCGTAATAGACGAAAGGGATGGCGGCAATTCCCAACAGGACGGACGCGATGGTCACGACCCCAGGCTTCTCCCTGGCGCCGGACGATTGCAGAGAAGCACTTTGCCTCCGCTGGAAACGATCACGTTAAGTTGCGCGCTACCCACCAGTTTTTCGAGGCGCGGCATCGCGGACTGAGCCGCCACCAGGTAGCATCGCTCCGGGGAAAGCCACAGCTTCGTCCATTGCGAATCGTCGATGAACACATCGGGGGCGCCGGGAGCGTGGGAACCGTACACCAGGTTGTTGATGCGTCCGTTCCGCAGCAGAGCCTCACGATTGGTGTAAAAGAAGACCGAAGAGAAGGTGTAGTAGTGATGATCCACGATAAGCCTTCCTTCCGGCGCGCGCAGCAGCGCGTCGGCGAGAGGGCGCGAAGACATGTAAGGATCGAACACCACCAGCGCCATTCGCGCCGCTTGAAAAAACAGAACCAGAGAAACGGCCGCCGCGAAAAAGGCTCGCTGCCCGGACGCTCGCGCCGTGCCGATGGCTCCCACGAGA
>Ga0075522_10000155_pt1 | contig 44904 bp, 44 predicted proteins | sample NGEPerA_FD_74796 | JGI IMG/M metagenome (GOLD analysis project Ga0075522, IMG submission 74796) | Arctic peat soil microbial communities from the Barrow Environmental Observatory site, Barrow, Alaska, USA - NGEE PermafrostL2-A | ecosystem: Environmental > Terrestrial > Soil > Wetlands > Peat ... | reverse complement strand
TCCTAATCTTAATCTTAATCTTAATCCTAATCTCCCCCCGACTTGGATTAAGATTAAGATTAAGATTAGGAAAAATCATGGCAGTCCGATACCTCGATTATGAAAGGAATTATATTAGCCGGGGGCGCCGGGTCCCGTTTGTATCCGCTGACGCTGGTGGCCAGCAAGCAGTTGCAGCCTGTTTATGATAAACCAATGGTCTATTATCCGCTGACCACGTTGATCGAAAACGGGGTGCGCGAATTTTGCCTCGTTTCCACCCCGCACGATTTGCCGCGCTTCAAACAATTGCTGGGCGATGGAAAGTCCTGGGGCCTTTCGATTGACTACCGCGAGCAAGCCAAGCCGGCCGGGATTGCCCAGGCTTTTTTGATCGCCGAATCTTTTATTGGTTCGGACCCGGTCACACTCATTTTGGGTGACAATGTTTTTTATGGGGCCGATGGTTTTCGGCGGGCCTTTGCGGAGTTTAAATCGGGCGCGGCCATTTTTGGCTACCGCGTCCACGATCCCGAGAGGTATGGCGTGGTGGAATTCGACGCGCAGGGCAAGGCGATTTCGATCGAGGAAAAACCGAGCAAGCCCCGCAGCAATCATGCGGTGCCCGGGCTTTATCTGTATGACAACCAAGTGGTCGAGATCACCAAAAATCTCCAGCCGTCCGCGCGCGGTGAATTGGAAATCACAGAGGTCAACGTGGTTTATTTGCGGCGGGGGCAGTTGCAAGTCCATCAATTGAGCCGCGGGTTTGCCTGGCTTGATGCCGGCACCAGCAGCAGCCTGCACGAGGCTTCCGCGTATGTGCAGACCATTGAAAAGCGGCAGGGGATAAAAATTGGTTGTCCGGAGGAAGCGGCTTTCCGCCGGGGATTTATCACGCGCGCTCAATTGGAAAAATTGGCGGCGCAAATGCCGAATTGCGAATATCGCGAATATCTTCAGAGCATCTTGGGCGAAACGCTTCGCTAATGGACTTTTGCGGCGGAATGGCGGATAGTCTGTATCATCGAAGATCAGGATCGCGTTCTCAATGAATCGAGCAACTCCACAAATGCGGAATTTCGCCAAGCGCCTCATGGCTTATGAGGCGAATGGGGAAAAACCGGCCGAGGACCATGCCCCGCCGATGGACCGCATTTGCGAGAAATTGCGGCCTGCGCTGTCCATGCTCATGGGTAAGAGTGGTTTTCGGGCGCTTCTTTCACGCGCCCTGGCGGTGGCGAGCGCGGAAATTCAATGGCTGGCCGCCGTGCATATCAAGGCGGACGGTTCTTTGGAAGGGTTGGAGGAACTTCACGCGCAACTCGACGCCAAGGAATTTGCGGAGGGCGGGGTTGTTCTGCTGGCCCAGTTGCTCGGGTTGCTGGCCGCCTTCGTCGGCGAAAACTTGACGTTGCGTTTGGTCCTGGAGGTCTGGCCGAAAGTTCCTCTGGACGGTTTGGAGTTCGATAATGGAGGTCAAAATGAAAAAACAAAATAAACAGTCCAAACGGGGGTTGCCGGAAAAGTTCATGCGCCAGCGGCCTAAGGTCATCATCCGCAAGCTTCCCACCGGCATCCGCGGACTGGATGACATCCTCGGGGGCGGCATCCCGGAGTTTTCCTTCAACATTATCGGCGGCATGCCCGGTTGCGGCAAAACCACCATGGCGCACCAGATCGTTTTCGCCAATGCAACGGCAAAAAAACCGGCGCTTTATTTCACGGTGCTCGGCGAACCCGCCTTGAAGATGTTGCGCTATCAACAACAATATTCTTTCTTCGATGAATCCCGGTTGGGCAAGGACGTCCGCTTTATCAACCTTTCCGACGTGGTGCTGGATCAGGATTTGAACGCGGTGCTGAACGAAATCATCAAGCAGGTCACCGAGGTCAATCCTAGCGTGGTCGTGGTGGATTCCTTTCGCACCGTGGTGCGCAAGGCGGCCAATGACGCAAGCCAAGTGGAGATGCAATCGTTCATCCATCGCCTGGCCCAGTTTCTGACCAGTTGGGAAGCCACTACTTTTCTCGTCAGCGAGTATGCGGCCGACGAAATCCGCGACAATCCGCTGTTCACCATGGCGGATGGAATTCTATGGCTCTCCCAGGTGACGGAGCGAAATTCCGTGGTGCGGAAATTGCAAATCATGAAACTGCGCGGGCAGGCTTCGGTGCCCGGGTTGCACACCGTCCGGATCAGCGACACCGGAATGCAAGCGTTCTCCCGCACGCTGGGGTTGATCGGCAACAAAACCAAACCGGCGCGACGCCGCCATCTTTCCATCGGCGTGGCCGAGTTGGACAAGATGTTGGGCGGAGGCATTCTGGAGGGCGACAGTCTCCTCGTGGCCGGCCCTTCTGGGACGGGCAAATCAGCTTTGGCGACGCAGTTTATCGCCGAAGGACTGCGCCGCGGAGAACCGGGGATTATGGCTATTTTCGAAGAGCGGCCCAAGGGCTATATCCAGCGGGCGGGCACCTTTGGCCTCCATTTAAAAGCGGCCGAGGAAAAGGGAATCCTCGAAGTCCTTTACCTTCGTCCCCTCGACCTTTCGGTGGATGAAACGATGCAAGAAATTCTGGACGCCATCGTCAGGGTGGGCGCAAAACGGCTGGTCATCGATTCGCTGGTCGGTTTTGAAATGGCGCTGGCCCCGGGGTTTCGCGCTGATTTCCGCGAGTCCCTCTACCGTATGATTGGGGCGTTGACAGGAGCGGGAGTCACCATCCTGAGCACGGTCGAAGTGGAGGATACCTTTACCGGGCTGCCGTTTAGCCACTACGCGATTTCGTTTCTGACCGATGACCTTATCCGGCTGCGTTATGTCGAGATCAACGGCCAGCTCCGGAAGGTGATGGTCGTGATTAAAATGCGCGGCGGCAATCACAGCAAAGACATCCGCGAATATGTCATCACCCACGAAGGAGTGGTCATCATTCATCCCCGGCGCACGGATTACTTGGGGTTGACGACAGGAATTCCATACCAAAGCGGCCCGCGCAGCCCGCAAGAGGTCGAAACCGCGCCGGAACCCAAGGCGAGGACGTAGAGGGACATTCATGGCGGCTAAACCATTACTCGAGACAGCAGGCCAGCCAGCCGATTTGTCGAATCTGGGCCTGGCCATGGCCGAGCGCGCCCCCGTGCCGATGGCCATGGTGGAAGGAGCCAGCCACTTGGTGCGTTATGGGAATCCCGCCTTCTGCCGCCTGCTCGATAAATCCCAAGACCAGTTGCTGGGAAAATCGTTCGGCGAAATACTCCCGCAGCAAGACCAATGTGTGGCGCTGCTGGACCGCGTGTTCCGCAGTGGAACGCCGGAAAGTCACACCGAACAGGCCGATTCCAAACCGCATCCGATTTTCTGGTCTTATACCATGTGGCCGGTCCAGGTGAAGGACCGGACGCTGGGAATCGTTATTCAAGTGACCGAGACGGCGCAATTCCATGAAAAGACCCTGGCGATGAACGAGGCGTTGGTGCTGGGTTCGGTCCGCCAGCATGAACTGACCGAAATCGCCAACTGGACCAACGTCCGGCTGCAAAAGGAAATCAGCGAGCGCACCCTGGTCGAGAAAGCGCTGCAACTGGCGCAGGCGCAACTGACCGATCGCGCCGGGCAACTCGCCGGACTGGTGACAGAGCGCACCGCAGAACTAACGGCGACGAGCAACCAATTGGAAGCTTTCGTTTATTCCATCGCGCATGACTTGCGCGCACCGTTGCGGGCCATGCAGGGCTTTTCGATGCTGCTGGTCGAGGAAGCTGGCGCGTCCTTGAATGAGACGGGCCAGGGCTATGCCGGCCGGATCAATAAATCGGCGCAGTTCATGGATGCCCTGTTGACGGACCTGCTCGACTTTAGCCGCATCAGCCAGCAGCGAGTCGAACTGACGTCTATCAACCTGGAGGCGGTCATTGACTCCGTGCTCTTCCGATTGCAAAAAGACAGCCAGGAAAAAAGTGCGCGCATCGAGAACGCCGGGCCGTGGCCGCTGGTGCTGGCGCACGAACCGACCGTTGCCCAGGTCTTGTTCAACCTGATCAGCAATGCCTTGAAATTTGTGAAGGCCGGCGCGCCGCCCGTGGTGCGCTTATGGTCGGAAGAGCGAGCGGAGTTCGTCCGCATTTGGGTGGAAGATAACGGGCCCGGCATCGCGCCCGATTATCACCGCGAAATCTTCCGGCTCTTCACCCGGTTGGATGGAGAGAAGTATGTTGGCACGGGCATCGGCCTGGCCATTGTCCAGAAAGGCATCGAGCGCATGGGCGGTCGAGCGGGGGTGGAGTCCGCCCTCGGCGAAGGCAGCCGTTTTTGGTTTGAATTGCGCAAGGCCCCGTAGTTTTTATGACCGGGCGGCCCACCATCCTTTTAGTGGATGACAGCGAGAACGATATTGTTTTGATGCGCGCAGCCTTCACCATGGCCAAGTCCGGCATTACGCTTACGGAAGCGCGCAACGGAGAGGAGGCCATGGCCTATCTGAAAGGCGAAGGCTCATACTCGGACCGGAGCAAATTTCCCTTGCCGACGGTCATGCTGCTGGACCTGAACATGCCCAAGAAAAACGGCTTCGAGGTCCTGGAATGGACGCGCAGCCAGCCGGGACTCAAACGCCTGGCGATTATCGTCTTGACTGCTTCGATGCGCACCGAAGACCTGGAGCGCGCCTTCGATTTGGGAGCGACTTCCTTCCTGGTCAAACCGAGCAACCTGGATGCCTTGGCGGCCATGATGCGCTGCCTGTGCGATTGGGTTCAAATCAACCATTTTCCGTCCCTGACTAAAATATGATGGTTCTTTTAGGCGTCACTGGCTACATCGGCCGGCAATTTAAAGAAACGTTGCAGGAGCGCGGACTTCCTGTGGAAGCGCCGTTGCGTTCGCAAATGGATTATACGCGCTTCGAGGCGCTGCGGGAGTTTCTGCGGAAGACCGAGCCTGAATTTCTGGTGAATGCCGCCGGTTATACGGGCAAACCGAATGTCGATGCCTGCGAAACGGACTGGGCCGGAACGTTGCAGGGGAATACGCTTTTTCCGGCGATGGTGGCCCAGGCTTGCGCGAGTTTGGGGATTCCGTTCGGGCATGTTTCCTCGGGGTGCATTTATAGCGGGGCCAAGGTTGTGGATGGGAAGAATGGGGCGGATGGAAGTCATGTGGAGAGGGATTTGACTTTGGCGCGGTTGCAGAAATTGTTGGCGGAGAAGCCGGGGAATTTTCGGGGGTTCAGCGAAACGGACGAGCCGAACTTTACGTTTCGCCAGCCGCCTTGCAGTTTTTATAGCGGGACCAAGGCGCTGGCGGAGGAGGCCATCCGAGACGTTGGGCAAAATTATATCTGGCGCTTGCGGATTCCGTTTGATCAATTTGACAACCCGCGCAATTATCTGAGCAAGTTGCAAAATTATCCCAAGGTTTATCAAAACGCCAATTCGCTTTCCCATCGCGCTGATTTCGTCGCGGCTTGCCTGGATCTGTGGCAGAAGCGCGCGCCCTTTGGCATCTATAACGTGACCAATCCTGGCTTCGTTACTTCGCAACAGGTGATTGAAATGATCCAAAAGATTTTGCGTCCGGCCCGGTCGTTCGAGTTTTGGAGCGACGACGCGGAATTTTACCGGGTGGCGGCGAAAACCCCGCGATCCAATTGCCTGATGGACGTTGCAAAGCTCCTTGCGACCGGCGTGCGGCTGCGCCCGGTTGAAACGGCGCTGGCGAACGCCTTGGAAAACTGGGTGCCGTCCAAATCCAAATGAACTTACTTGTCACCGGCGGCGCCGGCTTCATCGGGTCGAACCTGATCCAGCATATTATCAGCCAGCCTCTCGTCGAGCGGTTGGTCAATCTTGATTGCCTGACTTACGCGGGGCACTTGGAAAATCTGGAAGGGGTGGCCGGGCATCCGAAATATATTTTTGAACAAAGGGATATAAGGGACAAAGAGGCCATGGCGGAAGTGGTGCGGAAGCATGGGGTTACCCATGTATTGCATCTGGCGGCGGAGTCGCATGTGGATCGATCAATTACCGGGCCCGCTGATTTCATTCAGACCAACATTGTGGGGACTTTTCACCTTTTGGAAGCGGTGCGGACGGCTTGGGCGGGGGATTTTGCGGGCAAACGCTTTCATCATGTCTCGACCGATGAAGTGTATGGCAGCCTCGGGATGTCGGGATACTTTACAGAAGCAACCCCTTATGCCCCCAACTCGCCCTACTCGGCCAGCAAGGCATCCAGCGATTTGCTGGTGCGTTCGTATCATCATACGTATGGCCTGCCGGTCGTCACGACCAATTGCTCCAATAATTACGGGCCCTTTCAGTTTCCCGAAAAACTCATTCCCGTCATCATCGAAAATATCTGCGGCAGCCGGCCCATCCCGGTCTATGGCGACGGCTTGAACGTCCGCGACTGGCTCTACGTGCGCGACCACGCCGAGGCGTTGTGGCAGGTGTTGACCCGCGGGGCCAATGGCGAAACTTACAACATCGGCGGACATAACGAATGGGCCAATATTCGCATCGTGGAATTGATTTGCGACCTGATGGATGAATTGGCGCCGCACTTGGGGGGCGATTCACGCCAACTCATTTCCTATGTGAAAGATAGACCGGGCCATGATCGCCGGTATGCGATTGACGCTGGCAAAGTCGAGCGCGAGTTAGGTTGGACGCCCGCCCATACCTTCGAAACGGGCATTCGCGAAACCGTGCAATGGTATTTGGATAATCAAGAGTGGGCCCGGCGCGTCAAGAAAAAGCACGACTAAGGCTTTCCCGGAAGCAATTGTGTAAAGCGTCGGTTTCCATTACACTTTTTCGCAGCGCGGGCATTAATTCAGAAGGGTATTACAAAATAAGAAGCGGCCTTTTGAAATTGTTGCTATCTGTTTGCCCACAGTTACATACGATTTACTGTCTCTGCGCTCTAATCTTCGGTGTATCATGCAAAGTCTGCCGTGGCACGCCACTTGCGGCAGAATCCTTGACGGCAATCCTCTGTAATGTGCTGCAAAGGCGCAACCGGTTTTGTCGTCAATGAACATTTATGATTCTCCTGTTAGGCGCCAGCGGTTATGTTGGCAGAACCTTTGCCAGCGAACTCCGCCGCCGGGGATACTCCTTTATTCCCCTGACGCGCCGGGCCTTTGACTACACGCGGTTTGATTTCCTGTTCGATTACCTTCGGACCATGCGTCCGGCGTTTCTCATTAACGCGGCCAGCTTTCCCGGAACGGGCAATGGCTATGTGGCTGACAGCGAAAAAGAAAAGATGATGTCGGTCAATGCGCTTTTGCCGCAGATGATCGCCCGGGTCTGTTTGATGACTAAAATCCCTTGGGGCCATTTGTCGTCCGGCTCAATCTATTCGGGGGCCAAAGTAATGGAGAACGGGAAGCTGCGCGTCGAGAAGGACATGAGTTCTCCGGCCTTGATCGAGATTTTTGCCCGGCACCCGGAAAAATTTCATGGTTTTACCGAATCGGATGAACCGAATTTTTCGTTTCGCAGTCCGCCCTGCAATTATTACAGCGGGACCAAGGCGTTGGGCGACGAAGCGATCCAAGGCATTGGCGAGAGCTATATTTGGCGGCTGCGCGAGCCTTTCAACGAGCGGGACGAGCCGTGCAATTTGCTGCGGCGCATCGAGCGGGAGGACACGGTTTACGACCATATAGATTCCCTTTCCCATCTCGAAGATTGCGTGAGGGCCTGTCTGGACCTGTGGGAAATCAATGCGCCTTTCGGCGTTTATAACGTGACCAACCCTGGCTGCCTGACGTTTGGCGGGATCGTGGAAAGTTTGCGGCAAGTCGCCCGGGCGCGCTTTGATCGCGCCGTCCGGCCTTCGCACAAAAACCCATGGGGGCTGGATTCCAAAACGCCCCAGTCGCATTGTATTCTTGATGTGGCCAAACTCGTGGCGGCGGGGGTGAAGATTCGGTCGGTGCAAGACGCGCTGGCCGATTCCATCGATCGCCTGCGGGTGGCGATGCGCCCGGTGAAATCTTTCGCTGCCGCCCCCGTCTGCGTGTCTTCTTTGGCTTAATCCTTAATTTTTGGCCAGCCGGGCTGCTGGATCCCAAGCCCGTTATTTGGCATTGAGTTTACCCGCCTGCCCCTGTTTAATGTTTGGATAGTTTCCGACACGATCATTGAGAGAAGTTCGTCGAAAGGTAATGCATGTTGACATGTGAAGTCATGAATTCGTCCTCTCCTCCTCTCCTCCTTCGGCGGCAATTAAAATATTTGGCGCTGTTTGCCGGAGGGCTGATGATTTGTTTTGCGCTATCGCTCTGGCATTTATTGCGGTTCTGTCTCCAAAGCGATCTGTTTTCTTACATTCCTCTCATTCCATGCATCAGTCTTTATTTGGTTTGGTTGAAGAAGGAGACTATTTCGGCCGAGGGAAAATCCCTCCGTTCCTGGGCGGCTCTGCCTGCTTTGGCGGCGGCGGGAGCGCTGGCCGGCTATTGGGCCGCCACCCGCTCGGGATGGCATCCCGTCCAGCAAGAGACGTTGTCTGTAATGATGCTGGCTTTTCTCCTTTTCTTTTGGGCAGGTTGTTTGTTTTTTTTGAAGACTGCAACGGTGCGCCAAATTATTTTTCCAATTGCCTTCCTTGCTTTTATTGTGCCGCTTCCGCCGTTCATGGTCGAAGTAATTGATGGTTTTTTCCAGTACACCTCGGCCGCCATGGCCGGAGCGTTTTTTACGGTGGCGGGCACGCCGTTTTTTCAGGACGGCCTCCAGCTTCATTTGCCGGACATCACTCTAAGGGTGGCCCCAGAATGCAGCGGGATTCATTCCACGGTGGTGCTGTTGATTACCAGCCTGCTAGGGGGGTACTTGTTTTTGCCGGCGGTTTGGAAGCGCGCCGTGCTCGTGCTGTTCATCGTGCCGTTGGCCATCATGAGAAATGGGTTTCGCGTCTTTGTCATAGGAGAGCTGTGCGTTCATATCGGTCCGCAGATGATCGAGTCCCCCATTCATAGGCGAGGCGGACCCATTTTTTTTGCCCTGTCGCTGATTCCGTTGTTTTTGCTTTTGTTTTTCCTGCGGCGCGTTGGATCCAAGAATCCCCAAATGAGGCCCCAAACTAAACTTTGATTTCTATGATTACTTTTCACCGTCCTTTTCTCGCCGCATGCCTGCTGGTTTTGGTCCTGGCTGGCGCGGGTTGCACGAAGCAAGCCAAGGCAAAGCGCTTTCTGGCCAAGGCTGATCGTGACTTCGCCGCGCAAAAGTACGATGCGGCCGAACTGGAGTATCGTTCCGTGTTGCAACTTTCACGCCTTAACCCGGCAGCCATTCGAGGTTTGGGGTTGATTTACTTTGAAGACGGGCGATCACCGCAAGCCTACGCTTATCTCTCGGAGGCTCATAAACTGCTGCCGCAAGACTTAGAAGTGGAGGGCGATTTGGCCACGACCTATCTCGTCTTCCACAAGCCTCACGAGGCGCAGCAATTGGCGCAACAGGTTTTAGCCAAAGACCCGGCCAATAAACGCGCCTTGACGACCTTGGTGGACTCACCGCGAACGCTTGCGGAAGTCGCCGAGATTCGCGGCCTGGTGGAACGCCTCCGCAGTTCCAACAAAGACGCGTCCTCCTATCATTTGGCGCTGGGAAGCCTCGCCTTGCGGGAACAAAAATTACCGGACGCCGAGAGTGAGTTGCGGGAAGCCATCGCGCAGGATCCCAAATCGAGCGAGGGTTATTTTCTCCTGGGGGCCGTTTACCTCATACGCAAGGATGTGAAGCAGGCGGGCCAAAATTTCCAGACCGCCGTGCAACTTGCGCCGCTGCGCTCGAATCTCCGCCTCAAATACGCGGACTTTCAAATAGAAAACCGTGAGTTGGAGGCCGCCAAAAAAGGAGTGGAGGAAATCACCAGCCAGGCGCCCGATTATATTCCCGCCTGGATTTACCTGATGAAGTTGCTGTTTGCGGAACGCAAATACGATGAGTGCGCCAATGTGGTGCATACCATCCTGGCTCGCGACCCCTCAAACTTCGAGGGCATGATCGAGGATGGAAATTTAAGTCTGGCTAAAGGGGATGCCGCCAAGGCCACCGCTCAATTCCAGCGCATGGAGACGATCGACAAGAACAATCCTGAGGTGAAACATCAACTCGCCCTGGCTTATCTGATGAGCGGGTCTCGCGCCAAAGCCATGGCCAGCCTGGAGCAAGCCGTTTCGATAAGCCCCTCCTATGCCGCAGCCGTCACGCTGCTCGCCGAGCTGAATATCCGGAGCGGAAATTCCGCGGCGGCGCTGACTCGGTTGAAGGTCCTGATTAAGGCGCACCCGGAGAACCTTCAGGCGCGTTTCCTTCTGGCTACGGCCTATCTGGCGCAACAGCGTCCCGAAGACGCTTTAATCGTTTATCATGACATGATGGGAAGCTTTCCCAAAAATCCGCAAATTCCCCTGTTGATGGGAATAGTTTATACGCAACAAAAGCAACCTGCTCCAGCCCGGAAATCGTTTGAAAAGGCGATCGAACTGGCCCCCGATTATCTTCCCGCAGTGGAGCGGTTGGTCGGACTTGATTTGGCGGAAAAGCGTTATGCGCCTGCCATGGAGCTGGCGAAACACCAAATCGAACTCATGCCCAAAGCCGCCGAGCCGTTGCTTTTGCAAGCGGAAGTTTATTTGCGCCAAGGGCAGACCAATCAATGTGAAACGGTTCTGTTAAAGGCCATTTCCCTCAACCCCGCGTTGCCGGGTCCGTATCTTTCGCTGGCCCAGCTTTACGTCGCTTCCAACAAGTCGCAGGAGGCTTTGGATCGTCTGACGACGCTCGTTTCCAAAACCAACGACGTGTCGGGTTGGATGGAAATAGGCTTAATCCACGACCAGTTGAAACAATATGATCAGGCCGCCGCTGCTTATGAGAAGCTTCTGGAGATCTCGCCGCAGTTTGGCGCCGCGTTGAATAACCTGGCTTACGTGGACTCAGAGCATTTGGGCCGGCTGGAAAAAGCTTATACCCTGGCCACTAAAGCCCGCGAGTTGCGGCCCTATGATCCTTATGCCGCAGACACGCTGGGCTGGATTCTTTACAAGCAGGGGCAATACTCCCGCGCCGCCACCTTGTTGCAAGAGAGCGCGGAAAAACAACCCGCCGACCCCGAAGTGCAAATGCACCTGGGAGTGATTTATTATATGATGGACGAGGAAGACGCGGCCCGGGTGGCTTTGCAGCGAGCGCTGACCAGCCCAAAAGATTTCCCGGAAAAAGAGCGGGCCCGCCAGCGTTTGGCCATTTTGGCGATTGATCCTCAAACGGCTTCACCCGCCGTCCTGACCGGCTTGCAAAAAACGGTCAAGGATGACCCCAACGACCCAGTAGCTTTGGATCGCATCGCGGCCATTGAAGAACGGTCTGGGAAACCGGACGCAGCCGCTCAGGTCTATCAGGATGTGCTGAAACAGAACCCCGAAAACTGGCAAGCCATGCTTAAATTGGCCGGCCTTTATTCCACCCGCTTGAATGATCCCGCCAAGGCGCTGGAGTTCGCCAAGTCCGCTTATAAGCTGGCACCCGATTCCCCTCAAGTTTCGCTCGCCTTAGGCCGGGCCATGTATCGCTCAGGCGATTATCCCTATGCCTTGAGCTTGCTGCAACAGGCGTCGAGCCAATTGGCCGCCCAACCAGGCATCCTTTATGACTTGGCTTGGGCTTATTATAGCGTTGGCCGCGTGACCCAGGCGGACAAAGCAATGCAGGACGCGCTGGCCAGTGGGGCGAAATGGAATCACGCGGAAGATGCCCGCGGGTTTTTGGCTATGCGAACCGCCGCCGCCAGCTCCGCCCAGGCGCGCGCCGGAGCCCCTCAAGTGCAGGCGATCCTTCAAGCGCATCCTAATTACGTTCCGGCCTTGATGGCTGAGGGTTTGATTCAGGAAGGACAAGCCAGCTATAGCGCCGCCGAGCAAACCTACCAAAAGGTCCTGGCGATTTATCCGCTTTTCGCCCCTGCCACCCGGGAGTTGGTTATTCTTTATGCCCAGTACCTGCACGACGATGCCAAAGCAGCCCAATTGGCTGACAAAGCGGGCGAAGCCTACCCCGCTGACACCGAACTTTCCCGAACGTTGGGTCTGCTGGACTATCGCCGCGGTGACTACTCGCGTTCCGCCCAATTGCTCCGCCAAAGCGTGCAAAACTCGAACAATGACGGGGAGGGCTTCTACTATCTCGGCATGGATTACTATCATCTCAAACAAAAGAGCGACAGCAAGCAAGCCTTGCAACGCGCAATGGCCTTAAACCTTCCGCCTGCGTTGGCTGGTGACGCCAAGAAGGTTCTGGGCGAGTTAAAGTAAGGCGGGCCGCCCGGCGTTTACTGCATGGCCAGGCGATAAAAGCGCATTTTCATGCCGGCGGCTTCTGGATCAGCGAACTGAACCCAGCCGTTGGTCACCCCCGTGGTCTGCCAAATGGTGGACCATGATTGAAAATCAACCGTCGCCTGCAGGTTGTAAGTGTGCCCCGGCGCGACCGGAAAGCTGACCACCGCAGGCTGCTGGGAACCGTTCCCCGGCGCCACCCTCACCACCCCCGGCACGATATACGAAATCTCATTGGACGGCGTGCTTTCGGTTCCGCCGCTGGTATAAGCCTTCACGACGAAAAAGTTGGTTTCCCCTTCGGTTAGATTCGGAATGGATGCGCTGGTGTTCGTCCCGGCGTCAATACGAAACCCATATTGGCCGGAGGCATTGCCGTAATAAATGGCGTAGCCAGCCACAGCCGAGGCGGCACTGGGATTCCAACTCACCGCGATGGTTTGCAAAGCTTCGGCGCGGGGACCGTAACTCAAGGCGGCCAACAGCAGCAGCAGTGACGCGGCCGGCGTCCTGGCAAACTTGTTGAACCATTTTTTATCCACGGTTCCTATTTAGCAACGGGTCTGCCAAGCGGGTGTTTCTCGCAGTTCCGGGATGCCGTCGCGAAACTGAGAAATGGACCCGCTCTTTTTTCTTTTTCCTCGAATGGCAAAACCCTTGTTTTGCGGCGATTTTCCCGAGGCCGAAGTTGGCCGCACCAGAGGGGAGGGGACCGGGCGGCAGGGGGCTTTCAGTTTTGCGAATCAGACGAGAGAACGGCCCGAGAATCAGGGGGTTGGCTGTCCTGACTCGGGGCCGGCTTGGCCCGTAACTGGACAAAATAAAGGGCGCTTCGCAGGGCATTTCGGACGCGAAACAATTTCTCTTCCCCTTTTGCCCTCTCCTTCCTAATATTTCAGGCCGTTAGCGTGAATTCACGTTGGCGGAAGAACTATGCCACTGACACATACCAAAGATTTATTCGCCAAAGCCCTCAAAGGCAAATACGCCCTCGGCGCCTTCAACGTCAACAACATGGAGCTGCTCCAGGCCATCATTGAGGCTTGCGAGGAGGAAAAAGCGCCAGTCATGCTCCAGATTTCCAAAGGGGCGCGTCAATACGCCAGCCCCGTCTATCTCAAGAAATTAATCGAGGCCGCCGTCAGCACCTCCAACATCCCCATCTCCGTCCACCTCGATCACGGGGATTCATTCGAGCTTTGCAAAGAGTGTATCGACGAAGGCTTTACCAGCGTGATGATCGATGGCAGCCACGAGCCAATGGAAAAAAATGCCGAAGTCTGCCGGCGGGTCGTCGAGTACGCCCACAAGCATAACTGCGTCGTCGAGGGGGAACTGGGCATGCTCGTTGGCGCCCAGCACGACGACGGCGAGGAGGGCGGCGGCTACTCCAAAGGCGGCGTTTATACCCATCCCGATGAAGCCGTGCAATTTGTCCGCTTGACGGGTGTCGATTCGCTCGCCGTCGCCATCGGCAACTCCCATGGCGCGTATAAGTTCAAGGGCGAACAGCGGCTCGATTTAGACCGCCTCCGTGCCATCAAGAAGGCCCTCATGGACGCCGGCCTGGGAGATTACCCTCTCGTCCTGCACGGCGCTTCCAGCGTCCCCAAGGACTTAACCCAGGAAATCAATAAATACGGCGGCAAACTCGGCGAAGACACCGCCGGTGTTCCCGAAGCGGACATCGAGGTCGCCCGCCGCATCGGCTGCACGAAGGTCAATATCGACACCGACCTTCGTCTGGCCATGACCGCCGCCATCCGCAAGTGCTTTTTCGAAAATCCCAAGGAATTCGACCCCCGCAAGTACCTCGCCCCTGCCCGCAACCGGGTCAAAGAACTCGTGCGCCACAAAGTGCGCGACGTCCTCTGCTGCGCCGGCCACGCCTTCGACTGAGAGAGTGGGACAAATAGGCGCTTTTTTTAGACTTGTCGGACATGTCTGACACGTTTGATGAGTCATTGTGGCTCTACAAAAGGTATTGTATTTTTGGGCTGAATATGTGTAAGTTACACACTTAAAGTAATTTACAGCACGACATCTTTCTTGGCACGACTTAGGCTTATTAACTCTCGTGAAATTAGTCGATCACACAATTTTAACCTGAAAGGAACAACTTATGACAACGAGATGGCAAATACCCACATGGCATCCTCTGCGCCGAGTGGCGAATCTACATGAGGAACTGAACAGCCTATTTTCCCAAGCACTGGGGAACCCGCTTCGCACTTCACCCGATGACTTTGCAGCCTCCAACGACGGCTGGCTGCCGGCCCTTGATCTTTACGCTGAAAAAGATCATCTGGTGGTGAGGGTCGAGCTACCCGGCTTGAAGAAGGAGGACATCGAAATCTCGCTGCAAAACGGTTTCCTCACCGTCTCCGGCGAACGGAAACGAGACGACAAACGCGAAATCGCCACCGCCCGGTCGGAAAGGGTCTTGGGTCGTTTTCAACGGACGGTTAGTTTGCCAGCCCCAGTGGAGGCAGACAAAATCCAAGCCACTTATACCGATGGCATCCTAACCGTTACGCTTCCCAAATCCGAGGAAGCGAAGCCAAAGCAAATCCTGGTCAACGTCAAAGACTAAAACTTAAAAAAATCTGACCCAAAAGGCGGGTTCTTCCCGCCTTGGAGCAGGAAAGGAACACAATGAACTCAGTTGCTGAAAATGAAACATCGGTCTGTCCGCCACCGGCGGCCACCGAACGCGAATACATCACTCCCGGAGTCAATATCTTCGAAACGAAGGACGGCTACGTCCTCGAAGCCGAAATGCCCGGCGTGAATAAAGAGGGTCTCAATGTCAGTTTGGAGGACAATGTCCTGACAATCGTCGGACGCCGCCAACCTGCACCCGAGGCCGGTTTGCTTTACCGCGAATCCCGCCCTGCGGATTTCCGCCGGGTCTTTGAGTTGGATCCGTCCATTGAGCACAGCCGGATTACGGCCAAAATTGACCAAGGGATTCTGGTCCTGACTCTGCCGAAGACTGAGAAGGTCAAGCCGCGGAAAATCACCGTGAGCTAAGCAGCGCCTTTCCTGGTCCCGCAAGGGCCGGGGGTCGCCGGCCAGACCGGCGGCTTCCGGGCCCTTTTTTGTGTTTAACGGGTGGTGTCAATCGAATGCTTGTCTTTTGCAAGAGAACGGGTCAGAGTAGCGTGAATAATTGTTGACCATGTCTTCTACAACCACAACCAGTCAAAGCAACATTGTTCCCGGGACCAAGCTCAAGTTCTGGGGTGTGCGCGGCTCCATCGCCAGCCCGGGACCCACCACGGTTTTTTACGGAGGCAATACCTCCTGCGTGGAAGTCCGCGTGGGCGAGAACATCATTATTTTGGATGCCGGCACAGGCCTGCGCTCTCTCGGCCTGGCCTTGATCGAGGAGTTCAACGGTCAGCCGATGAATCTGAATCTGCTCATCACCCATACCCACTGGGACCACATCCAGGGCTTTCCATTTTTCCTGCCCGCCTACGACCCGAAAAATAAAGTCGAGATTTTCGGTTTCGAAGATGCGCGCAAGGGTTTGGAAGGCACGCTTTCCAGTCAAATGGAAAGTCCTTATTTCCCGATCAGCATGCAACAAATGCCGGGCCACATCACCATTCGCCAGGTGGAGAACTTGAACTTCAACATCAACGAAGTTCGCGTCCGCGCCCAATTTCTCAATCACCCTGGCGTCTGCACCGGTTACCGTCTTTTCACCCCGGGCGGTTCCATTTCCTATTTGCCGGACGTGGAATTATTTCAACGCCTCCGCGAGCGCTGGGATACGGACACCGGCCTCATGGTGCGCGAAGGACGGGAAGTCACGCCTCCCGAAGACAAGGAGTTAATTGATTTCATTCGCGACTCCGAAGTCTTGATTTTAGATTCGCAATACGACGCGGCCGAATACGAAAAACACATTGGCTGGGGGCATAGCTGCCTGGAGGACTCAGTGGCCTTCGCGCTGCACGCCAACGTCAAACGCCTTTTCCTTTTTCACCATGACCCCGACCACACCGACGAGCAAATTTCCCGCATGGTGGACCGAGCCCGCCAAATGGCCGCCCGCCACTGTTCCGGCCTGATCGTCGAGGCCGCCCGCGAAGGCTACGAACTCATCCTCGAACCCAAACCCCCCGAAAAAAATATTGCCTAGCCCAACCGGAGCAATGGCCCGCCTGAATTAACCGCTGGGCATCGAGATGACTTGAACTGGAGGACTGTTTCGTTTTGAATTGGGTTATGCCGGTAAGGGAGCCAAGCCCAAAGATGTGATCGACATTCCAACAACCTGCAATGGAATGGGCGAGAAGACGCCTCATCCCACCCAAAAGCCCGAGGAGTTGCTCCGCAAACTGGTTTTGGCATCTTCCAATCCCGGCGATCTGGTAATCGATCCTTTTTCCGGGTCGGGAACAACGATTGTCGTCGCCGAGCAACTGGGCCGGCGCTGGATGGGTTGCGACACAAGTTTGGATTACAATCAGTGGGCGATAAATCGAGTGGAAAGTGCGGGAGGGCGTTCGGTGGCTTACTGGAAACAGTTTGACGCTGATACCGCCCAGCGAAGGGAGAGTATAAGATGACGCTGACGGAACTTGTCAACGTTGCCTCCAACAAAACAAACTTCACTGAACTGTCGGATTACTGCGAATTCTGCAACGCATTTTGGGATTTCGCCAGTCGTCCCGGCTCGATTCAGGCGGAGATTGTTGCCAGAAATGAAACCCACTATCGCTTTCTTCAATTCAAAGAAGACGGGTCCTTCAACGTCACCCGTCCACTAAACTACCAACTGCTTTATTCCCGGAAAACGGTGAAGGCGCAAATTAAGTAATTCCTCAGGATGCTTGACTCTGTGAAGTCATCCCTCAAAAATGCGAACACAGCCGCAAATCGTGAATTGGTGAATCGAGCTGTATATACGATCCAGCAAGCGATCGGCGCTTCCTTGGATGCTTTGCCGGCTGGGCGATCCAACACCGCGAGAAAAATTAATGGCGATTTGTTTGAAAAGTTTATTCGTCTAATTCTTGTTCGGGTCGGCGTTGATTGCGAGGCAGGCATTGTCAATATCCCCATAGAAGTTGATGGCAAGGAAGAATTTTTTATGACGTACCAGCATGATCTCGTCGTTAGGTCTGGTTCGCTGGTGAGAATCATTGGCTCGGTAAAAACCAGCAGCAAAGACCGGCTCGACAAAATCCTTATCGACAAATTCCTGCTGGCCAAGCTGACGGGGAAGGATGTGCCTCATGTGGCGATATTCCTCAATGATGTTCAACGGAAAGGCGTCACCCCCAAAGAATATGGGGTCAACGCAACCTTCCTGCCGGGCCACTTCAAAGCATACACCGTTAAACTGAATCTCCTGGACGGCGTGTATTATTTCGACATTCGTCCCAATATGCTCACGGACAAAATTCTCAAAGACCATATTCGAACATTTGACCATTTTTTGTTTGGTGACCTATGGACACTCCTCAACAGAACCGCTGTTGTGGCCAAAATAGAGACGGGCGAGGAAGATAGCGGCGAATAAGGCCCATCGGTTTGATGGGTGACCCCGGATGCCGTGATGCCGGTTTGGCCTCTGATGCCGAATCGGGGGGCAACAAAATTCTGTTCCGAATCTTTTTGCCCCCATTTTTTTGCCGTCTCGCTCATTGGTTCGGTTCGCTCCCATGAGAGTATCAATTACGCTGTGAACTCTGGGTGCGATTCTTGGTATGCGCCGGAGCGGCCACATTTAATTTCCAGACTTCCCCAAGCAACACAGAGAACCGCCGCCCAAAGGCAAACAAAGCAACCAAGCTGGCGCCGAGCAGCAGAAGCGTGCTGCCAGTATCCGGGACACCACTTCCCCCGCCGATCTCCTCCGCAAGCGGTACATTAATGGTATCGGAGCCATCCAACGAAACTGCGGCACCCTCTGCCAACAGCCGGCCATCGACCGTTACGGTGGTCCCCAGCGTGATGGATTGATTGGCCATGATATTCCCCTCCAAGGTAGATCCTGCTCCGAGCGTCGCCGAACTGCCGACCTGCCAAAAAACACTCATGCCCGGGTTGTCATCAATGATGTCCCCGGTGGACGTTACATCTTCTTCTACTACTGAACTAGCCGAGGCTGTGGTGAGGCTTGATCCGATTTTGAAGACGAAGACTGCATCGGGGTTGCCCTCGTCGTTGAGCGTCAACTGACCCGACGTGATCTGTGCTGAGGAAGAAAAGTAGTAAACCCCAGGAGTCAAAGTTAGCCCCCCGAGATTGCCGCCATTGAAGTACGTGTAATCGTTCCCTGAGGTCGCTGGGGTCAGTGGGAGCGCTGCGGCTTGGGTATAGGCAGCGGTCAAGGCGGCTTGGGCATTTTGCGTGTATGCATCCCCTGCGTGATTAATACCGTTGTTGATGACAAGGTTTTCAAGACCCGTGGACGTGGTTGGATACGATCCAATATTCCCGTTATATTCAACACCCCCGTTAATCGTGCTCGTATCGACCGCGCCTGCGACGGAAAGCCCGGAGTAGGACAGAACCCCAAAACCATTGGCCGCCCCTAGGTTGACCTCCTGCGCGGTGGCCTTGAGGTTTAGGAACGCCATCGCGAGCATAATGCCGACGACCGGGGGAATTTGCTTCGCGGCGTTTCGCGCGACGGTGAGTGAAAAAGTTTCTTTCATTGTATGTTTTCCTATTTTCTGTTGTTTATCACTCAATTTACAACGCATATACCCTTTAATCCGCCCCTTTGGCTATGGAGTGAACACCTTATCCCGCCTCGCCTGCTCAATTGAAGCGTTCTTCGGCCCCGTTGCTTATTTGTCAATAAATGCAGCTTATCTCATGCCCAAATATTGACATGACAGAATACAACCACGTAAGTTGCTTATATGCAGCATAATATGATGCAAACAGCATTTGATCCTTTGATCGAAAAATGAGGCCAAACTGTAAATAAATCCGACGCTTTTTGGAATATTTCATTTCTCTTCTCTAATCAGTCCCCTAGAGAAAAATACTTAAAGTATTGTTGATGAATAACTTACGTAAAACAAATAACCAGCCCTTCTTGATCCTCCTCAAAGTGTAATGAAGACCGATGTTTTCCGGCCCGACACCTCCGGCACCGCCGTTTGTCGGTCGAAAAGCGGCAGAGAAGGAAGTGATGACGAAGAAGCTGATGGCCGTAGAAAGCTGAACCACCGCCGCCTCGTGACGTGAAGCTTTCGGTCTAAATCGCCGCGAAGATTTTTTCGAGGAAAAGGCGGTTGTCCCGCGCGTCGGCCGTTACTTCGTCAAAGGTCTTTCCGCCGGCGCATTCCAAAAAGACAGGGCCGTTGAAACCGGCCTTCTTTAATTCTGTGAACACCGCCGTGAAATCGACTTTCCCCGCGCCGAGCTGGATCATCACATTCTTTTTTTCTCCGTCGCAATCTTTGGCGCAGAAACCGGTCACATACTCAACAATGGGTTTAAGTTCTTCGACGGGATCTTTGCCGGTGTAATAAATGATGTTGCCCGCGTCATACCAAATTTTGAAATTGGGCCGGTTCACCTCGCGCAGGCAACGTTTGATTTCCTCCGCTGCCCCACTGGCGCCGCCGTGCGGTTTTAGGACCAGCTTCATCCCGGCCTCTTGCGCGTAGTCGGCGGCGTCGGTCATGACTTTGTCGTACATGGCGAAATGTTCTTTGCGGTCCACGCCGAAAGTCAGGAGCCATTGCAGCTTGAGGAAGCGCGCATGATCGATTTGTTTGCGCACGTCCTCGATCTCATCTTTGACAGGCGAAGATTCTTTGATGCGCAACGATCCCATCGTCGCCACCAGTCCCGAATCGGCAATTCTTTGCTGCAAATGGGCCAAGTACTCGGCGGTCGCGGATGAACCGATGAACGGTTCTTCGGGCATCGGGGTCAGCAGTCCGACTGTTTTATAACCCGCCTGGTTGATCCCTTTGAGCGCCACATCAAAACCCCAATTAGCCGATTGCCGCGTCTCCAGCGGCTGTTTGGCCGAACCAAATTTTTGCATCCATGGCCGGTTAAAACAACCGATGGGCCACGCTACTCCCTGGCCGCGGGCGGCGACCGAGCCGACGGCCAAGGCAGCCGTGGCTAAGGAAGTAGTTTGGAGAAAAGTGCGGCGAGACATGTTGGCGGTTTTCATTGTGCTCCTCCTGCCGTTCGCCTCGATGTTTTCCGGCTGGTATGGATTTTCGTCACGGTCCCTATTTTCAAGTACATTGTTTTGACTTTCTCGTAAATGGCCTCGCGCCGATCATGCAGCCGCTTCAACTTGCGCGGACGATGCCGGTTCAAGGCATACGCCGTCAGCAGCGGCAGGGCGATTGTAGAATCAAGATAGGCGACCACGCAATCCGGCAGATTATTCGGGTCCACTTTGCCCCAACTGACTGCCTCAGCCGGCGTCGCCCCGCTCAACCCGCCCGTATCGGGCCGGGCATCGGTGCATTGCAAAAAATAATCGTGGCCTTTTTCGGCGATGCCCATGACCTCCTGGATCTGCGGTTCGGTCTGCAACATGAAATTCTTGGGCGAGCCTCCGCCCAGAATAAAAACGGACGATTTTCGGCCGTTGGATTTGGCGTCATAAACCAAGGCAGCCGTTTGATTGACATCGCGGTTGACATCGATCTGCAATTGGGAATCGCGCATCGCCATGGCCGCGACATTCATCCCGATGGAACTGTCGCCGGGGCTGCTGGAGAAAATCGGGATGCCGCATTCATACGCTGCGGCCAGCACCGAGCTGTCGCGCAACTTCATTTGCCGGCCGCGCGCCGCCACATATTTGCCCAGCAAAAAATGAAATTCATCGGTGCCCATCGTGCGCTGAAATTCCGGCCCTTGAATGACCTCGCGCACAAACGCGTCCGTGTTCAACAAAACGTTATAGTCAAACAGAATATCATAAATGCGGATGACCCCGTCGCGATGCAGCTTCACGTCATCCAGGAAAGGCGAGCCTTGGTATAGGGCCATATCCAGCCCGTAATGGAGATCGTGATAAAGATTGGCCCCGGTCGAGACCATCCAATCCACCATGCCCGCTTTCATCAGCGGGATGAGGCACGACTTGCCCAAGCCGGCGGGCGTCAGCGCGCCGGTCAGGCTCAGGCCGATCAACCCATCCTCCGGCAGCATTTTATTAGTCAATAACTGGGCGGCTTCCCGCAAACGTCCGCCGTTGTAAGCTAGAAAAGTGGAATCAATCAAATCCGCCACCGCAATATTTTTCCCGATCCCCAGCGGATTCAAGCGGGGATAATTGGCAAAGCGGCGCTGCGACAATTTACTCATGGCCGAAATCTTTGCCCATCCGCCTCAAAACGCCAGCGGAAAAAAAGCGAGGCCGCTGCCTGGCTGCGAAAGATCAGGATTCAACGGAACCGCGTCCCAAAAAAGCCGCGTGCATCCGCCGCCACGGGCTGGCGGGCGGGGAGGCGGCCGCGCCTCGCCGAAAAAACCGCCACGGATGCAACCGCCCGGCAGCCAGCGGAATTTCCAGTTCGATCCGGCAGCCGTCGCCCGGCGAGCTTTGCACGCGGCACTGTCCGCCCAGGTCTTTCATGCGGGCGATCATGTTGTGCAATCCATGACGCGAGGTGTTGATTTGCCCGACCTCAAAGCCGTGTCCGTCATCCTCGACGATGGCGATCAGCGCCTGCCGTTGCAACCGGATGCGCACCGCGACCTCGTGGGCGCCGGAATGCTTGACTGCGTTGCTCAACGCTTCCTTGATCGTCAGCAGAAGATTGCGCCGCAGGGGCATGTCGAGCGAGATATGCGGCAATTCGCGCTGGATGTCGAACCGGCATCGCATCAAGGCCGGGCGCAGGAACGATTCCGCGTATTTGCAGATGTAAATCACGAAGTCGCCCAGGGTGTCGCGCTGAGAATTGACCACCCAGATCACCTCATCGATGGCCCCAAGCACATTGCGGGCGCTGTCGCACATTTGGCCGAATTGCTCGCGGGTTTCCGATTCGCCGGGCAGCTTGCTTTGCGCTTCCTCTCCTGTCAATAATAACTGCGTCAGCCGGGTGCCCAAGTCGTCATGGATGTCGCGGGCGATGCGAACGCGTTCCAGACTGAGAAGCTGCTGCGCCTTGGATTGCACCGCCAGTTGCATCATCAAGTACAAGGACGTCAGGCCGGCCACTCCGCACGCGACCAGCAGGGCGATTTGAAACCAGCCGGTTTCCCAGAAATGGAACGACAGTGGCAGCGAGGGAGGCAAGTTGATATAGGCCGTGGGTTCGGACCACCACGGCTTCTGACCCAGCGTGCCCACGATGGTCGCCCCCGGCCAGTCGGTGTCCGCATTCCGGCGGGTTTGCCAGTGGCTTACGTCGTTAGGAACCACCCGCCAGCTTTTGTCGGAAGCGATCAGCACGCTTTGGCCGTTGGCCAGCACGGCGTGGAAGCCCAAAATCACCCCGGCCTTATCGACGTCGTTGAAACCCTCCACCGCCAGCAGATGTGTCCCCGGCGAAAGCACCCGGGTCAAATCATACGCGCTGAGCGTGCGCCAATCGCTGCCCCGGCCTAATTCCCGGCCGTCCAGGAACAGGGTAAAGGCGTTGTCCGCCGCGATGCGAAGCTCGGCGTATTCGACGCGGGTCCCTTCGGGAATGGCAAACTTTTTCCAAAGGCGGCAGGTTTGTTTATCCCGCGTTTCTTTGTCCCACATCCATTCTCCGAGATAATTTGTCGCCTCCCGAAACGACGTCACCGGCTTGGGGGCGGACTGCTCTGGTTCGGCGGCGCGGGTCGCGAGACTGAAACCCAAAGCGAAAAGTCCCACCGTCAAAGCAATTTTCTTCGGGCATCTAAAAGCGGAAAACACGATCCATTAAACCCGCTTTTCGAAGCGGAAGCAAGCCTTTCGCCGGGGGCATTGACAACTTTGAGGAATAAGTTTTTTCGCACCTCTGATGCCGCCGGTCGGCGGTGATTCTCTCCAGTCCCCCATGCCCTTCAAATCCGCCCGCCGAAGACTTCCGCAGGATCTCCGTCAGTCGTCTTGCAACCTCCACGGCAAATCGAGCGAAAGGCTTGTCAGATGGTCTAATTGAGACAACCATGGCCATGGCTCAATGAATTTCAGCGCCCGATTTTATAAGGCAGCCCTCGCGGTGGTGGCGGTCATTCTGTTTTGCGGAGTGGCGCAGCTTCAGAATTCCCTGAATCTGGATCGCGAGAAGCTTGGCTTGACGCGCCTGACTCCGCTCGAGAATGCGCCCCCGGTGCTGGCTTTTACGACGGTGGCGCTGGGCGGATTTCGCGGCTTGATCGCCAATGCGCTTTGGATTCGCGCCAATGATTTGCAGGAGGAGGACAAGTATTTCGAGATGGTGCAGTTGGCGGATTGGATTACCAAGCTCGAACCCCACTTCGTCGATGTCTGGCGGGTGCAAGCCTGGAACATGGCCTACAATATTTCTGTCAAGTTCAAGGACCCGGAGGACCGCTGGCATTGGGTCGAGCGCGGCATTCAATTGTTGCGCGATGACGGCCTGCGCTACAACCCCCACGAGACCTTGCTTTACCGCGATCTCTCGTGGTTGTTTCAACATAAGATCGGCCAAAATCTCGATGACGCCCACATGCGCTACAAGCTCCGTTTGGCCCAGGAGTTTCAAGATGTGCTGGGGGGACGGCCCGATTTCAAGGAGTTGCTCCACCCCACCACGCCCGAGGCCCGCGAACGGGTGCGCAAATTGCGGGAGGTTTACAAGATGGATCCGGCCATCGTCCAGAAAGTGGATGAGGAATACGGCCCGCTGGATTGGCGGCTGCCCGATGCGCATGCCATTTATTGGGCGGAGATGGGCCGCCTCAACGCCAAGCCGGAGGATCAGGAGACTTTGCGCCGGTCCATTTACCAATCCATGCAGCAAGCCACTTTTCGCGGCGGAGCGCTTTCCAGTTCAATTACCAATGTCACGGAGCAAAATTTTCTCCTTTGGCCCAATCTTGATCTTGTGCCCAAAGTGAACGCCGCTTACGAAAAAATGATCGCCGAGGAAGTCCGCAATCCCCATGGTTTTCAGCAAAACATGCAGACGGCCCATAAGAATTTCCTCAAGCAAGCCATCTATTTGCTCTATGAAGACAACCGCGAGAAGCAAGCGGCGTATTGGTTCAAGTATTTGAACACCATCTATCCCAATGCCTTCGTCGGCAAGGAAGCCCACATCACCTTGGAAAACTTTGCCATCAGCCAGATTATCGAAGACAATGGCGAAACGGATATGAGCAAAGTCAGCGCCAGCATCATGGGAATGATCCATCGCTCCTTTTTTTATCTGATCGCGGACAATGACGATAAGGCGTATAATTACCGCAATCTCGCCCAACGCATTTGGAATCATTACCACGCCAAGACTGAAGGAGTGTCCGAGCAACGCCTGGCGCTCAAACCGTTTCCGGAAATGTATCGTTTCGTGTTGGACCGGGAGTTAAATCCCACCAACGGCATCCTCTCCGCCCAGGGCGCGGCCCTTCTGCGCACGAAACTGGGCCTGCGGGCCGGAGAAATGGCGCCGCCTCCTTCCGCGCCGGCCAAACCATGACCCAGCGCTCCGCATGAACGCATCGCCCCTAACCATTTTGCTGGTGGAAGACGATCCGAACGACGTCTTCCTCATTCAGCGCGCCTTCAACAAGGCCAATATGGTCCACTCGATTAAATCCGTGGCCGACGGCGAACAGGCCATGGCTTATCTCGGCGGCCAAGGCGATTTCGAGGATCGCGCGCAGTTTCCGTTGCCCACCTTGATTTTGCTCGACCTCAAGTTGCCGCGCAAAAGCGGCCTGGAAGTCCTGGCCTGGATACGCGCGCAGAAGGGCGCCATTCGCCGCGTGCCGATCATCGTCCTGACCTCCTCCAAGCAAAGCACCGACATCAACCGCGCCTATGAATTGGGGGCCAATTCCTATCTCGTCAAGCCGGTGGCCTTCGAAGGGTTGCTCCAAGTCGTCCAGACCTTGGACCTTTATTGGATCGTGTTGAATGAAAGGCCCGAAGTTTAGATTTTAGCCGGTGCGAAAGGAGATGCGCGTAATCAAGTCGCGCCCGAAGCTGTTCTGCAGGCGCTCCAGAATTTCCCGGCGGCGGTAGCGGACAATCTCATCCAGCCATACGCTGCTGTCCACTGTGACGAACAACGTTCCCTTCCGAATGCCGGTTGGCTTGGCGTGAGCGACGATTTCGGGATCAAGCTGGTGACCCCACACTCGCAGAATTTCCGCCTCGGCCTGGCGGGTATCGATCCTCAATCCCGCCAGCACACTCGGCATGATCTGCCCCGCTCCGCGCGCCGAAGCCTGCCGGCTTTTCTCCTCCGCGCTCCAATCCCAGCCTCGCCATTGGGCGACCACGCGCTGGCGGGCCGACGGCTTCGGCGCAGCCGACCGAAAAGAACGAGACGTCAAAGGCCGGTTCATAATCCCGAAGATACAAGATAAGCTCTCGATTTAAACCGAAATTCCGCAAAAAAAATCCGATGGCACACAGATTGTCCAGAGGGGATTTCTCCTTTTATTAAGCGAACCGGAGCTCGTACAATAAAAGGCGGCTGGGACTCGCACGAACAAACGATGAAATATACACTTCCACCAAAACTCGCGGAAATTCGCCGCACACTTGCACGCAGTCATAATCGTCGGGTTTTGTTTTTGATAGTGATTGTTAGTGGATTTGTTTTGGCCGGTTTGCTGGGGACTCGCCCGCATCATGTCGAATGTTGGGTTTTGGTTATGGGTGCTGTTCTTGAAGTAATGGGGATCGTTTATGTGATCCGGCTCAGCAAGAAACAGAGCGTTGCCTTGGGATTTGTGTGTCCATTGTGCGGCGGTGCTCTTTACGACGGTGCCTCCAACCGTCTCGAACGTAGAGGCGAGTGTCCCTGTTGCAAGCAATTCATCATTGAGAACCTGAATGAAGAATCGGCCGGTCTTTGCTTTAGCGAAAGCGCCCCTCGCGCGTCGGATTCAGGCGGAAGCGACGCATTTCAACTTCGGTTTGCTCGCTATTGCGCCGCTGCGATTGGGATCGTGTTCTTTGGGCTGATCGCTTTTGGTTTGTATTGTCGTTCCAAGCACCCCCAATTTGGCGGCGTGTCACCGTTGGCTATTGATGTGCGCGTCCCCTCCGATTACTCCTCTACTAATGTCTATCGGATGAGCATCACCAACCGGGCCGGTTGTGACAGCATCTTTAACGAGCTTCGTCAGGCGCAATTTGTGCTCGACAGAAATAAGGCAATCGGCGAGTTCGTTATCCGATATGACAATGGGAAAACAGATGTTGTCTTAATCATGCCCCGTTTGCGATCCGCAAACAGCGACATCTATTTTGGCGGCGCCTTCCGACTGCCGCGCGAACGATTTTACCAAGTACTGAAAGATGAAGGCATTGATGTATCCAAGTTTTGAAATCAAAAAGCCCTTACTTGGATCAAGAAAGCGGGGTCAGAGCCGTTCTCATTCCACCCACGGCAACCGCAACTGCCCCTGAGGCGAGCCCAAATTGCTGACTCCCAACCCAATCAATCGCAGCGGCCGATTGACCAGTTTATGCCGCGCCAGCAAATGACATCCCAGCCGGTAAATGGCGCGCGCCTCCGTCGTTCCGTCCGGGAAGGTCGCCTGTCGCGTCCGCCGCGTAAAGTCTCCGTATCGCACCGTCACTTGGATTGTTTTGGCGGCCAGCCGTTTCTCCTGCAATTCCGCGGCGATCTCCGCCGCCTGCTCGCGCAACGTCCTGCGCAAGACCTGCCGGTCCGCCGTGTCGCGCAGGAACGTATTCTCGCTGCTGATGCTCTTGACCTCGTCGCTCAAATCCAGAGGCCGCTCATCCAGCCCAAACGCAAACCGCCGCAACACCGCTCCAAACGACCCGGCCACCGCGCGTAAATTCCCGACAAAATCCTGCAAGTCGCCCACCGTCTCGATTCCGGCCTCGTTCAACTGCCGCGCCGTCACCTCGCCCACCCCGTGCAAGGCCCGCACCGGCAGCGGCCGCAGAAACGCCACCTTCCTGGCCTCCTCGATCAAGGTCAATCCATTGGGCTTCTCCTGGTCGCTGGCCAGTTTCGCCAGCAGTTTATTCCCCGCAATGCCGATACTCGCGGTCAACTGCCGTTCGCGCCAGATCGTCTCCTTGATCGCGCGCGCCAACGGCAGCGCCCGCCGTAAACTTTCATCCGCGTCATTTCCCTGGCAAAACCCGGAAAAATCCAAATACGCTTCATCGACGGACACCTGTTCAATCACCACCCCGTGCCGCCGGACAATTTCCATGACCAGGCGCGACTCCGCCCGATACCGCTCCATATCCGGCCGCACAAAAATCCCCTTGGGACACAATCGCCCCGCCGTCACACTGGGCATGGCCGAGCGCACCCCAAACTTCCTCGCCTCGTAACTGGCCGCGCAGACCACGCCGCGCTGGGTCGGCGGGCTTCCGACGATGACCGGTTGCCCGCGCCACTCGGGATGGTCACGCTGCTCGACCGACGCATAAAACGCGTCCATATCGATCAATCCGATGACTCTGAACACGCCTCATTGTAGCAAACCATTCCGGCGGCTCCAAGCCCCTTGCGAAAAAGCCAGGGTCGGATTGACTCCTCATCCAAGTTCCCTTGCAGATGGGATTCAGTTCGCCCGGAAACTTTATGGCGCACAATTATTTGTGGACTTACTTCCATTACATTGTAGGATTTTATCATGAATTCGTCAACAAAGCCAGAATCGGTTTACTTTTCGGTTAAAGGGCAAATCGTCATACCCCGGCGTCTGCGGAAAGAGTTTGAAATTGAAGTTGGGACACATGCCTACGTCGAAGCTACGCCGGAGGGCATCTTGATCAAACCGGTGACACCGAGGTTTATTCGCAGTTTGCGAGGAAAATACAAACATTTGCCCGTAATGGAAACCCTCGCGGAAATAAAACGAGAGGAGAAGCAGAAATAGTATGACGGCCAAGGTTTTGGATTCTTGGGCGTTAATGGCTTTCTTTAAAGGCGAACCATCGGGTGAAATGGTCGAGGCGCTCATTCATAAAGCCGCCGCCGAAAAGACACGGCTGCTGCTGTGCGTTGTGAATTGGGGTGAGATTTATTACGCGATGTGGCGCGCGGGAGGAGAGGCTGCTGCTGAGGCGGTTGCAGAGGACTTGTCCCATCTACCCGTGGACCTGATAGAAGCCGATCTTACACTATCAAAACAAGCTGCCAGGTTTAAGGCCGTTCACAAAATGTCTTACGCAGATTGCTTTGCCGCCGCCCTTGCCAAGATGAATAACTGCGAACTTCTCACAGGTGATCTTGAATTTAAGGAAGTTGAAAAAGAAATCAAAATCGTCTGGCTAATAGGGGGCGCTCGATGATTCCTCCGGAAACACAGTTCCCCACCTTTGCGCCCGAGATTTATGGGCGAATAGCCCTCAATGAACTGGTCACATACGCCGTTTATTTTCTTTCAGAAAGCGGCGGCGAAATAAATGCGGAGGCCGCGCAGACCACGCCGCGCGGGGTCGGCGGGCTGCCGACGATGACCGGTTGCCCGCGCCATTCGGGGTGGTCACGCTGCTCGACCGCCGCATAAAACGCGTCCATATCGATCAATCCAATCACTCTGAACACGCCTCAATCTAGCAAACCATTCCTGCGGCTCCAAGCCCCTTGCGAAAAAGCCAGGCCGGATTGACTCCTCGATGGATCCGCGTTAAACGCACCGAGGTGGTGTGCTCTGAAGATCATAGTTTGCTCCAACTCTTCCGTGGTGAATCCGCCAGATAACAAACACATCTAACGCGGCGTGTGGGTAGTATGGCAGGAAGGCATAAACCGCCTCGACTTACCTAGGGCTAGAATCTCTTCTTGCTCGCCGCCTTTAGGGTCCGGCGCCGGTTCAAACCATCATCGCCTCATTCGATTTGTTTCGCCGCCACCTTCGTAAATCAAATTGTGGTCATCCACATGGATAATCCTGAAGTCCGCGTTTTCGCCAATTGACCACTGCGGCTCGGCGCCGGTCGCATTTGTGAATGTCAAGTGCAATGCCGGAATCCTCAGAACAGCCATCCAAGTCCCCATGTAGGTGTTTGTGTGATTGTGGTTCGACCGTTTCAACGAGAATCGCCCCCCAGGGTCGATGGCCAGCGTGTCTGAACTCCCATTCGTCCAAGTGCCATCAAATTGCTGGACGTATCGATCATCCCGATCTTCCTCCTCAATTTCTGGAATTGTCTGTTTAAATTCCATGACATCCTCGACCCATTGCCAAAATCCCATTTGCCATTCTTTCCCCAAAATGGCATTGCGTTCAGCCATATAAAGGCGCACTTCTTCGTTGGTTCTGATGGCATCGGCTTCCGGGCCCCATCCAATATGTAAATCATCGGAAGTGGATGCGAATTGCCCCTGTATTCTGGCAGACCAACGTATTCTGCCATTGTCGGCGTATCGCTTTATCAGGACAGGTGAATTACCAAGCACGCCGTTCTGGGGTCCGCTATTGGTGTTCACATAATATCCCCCAACATTCCCTGCGGAATCCGGTGTAAGCAATTTTGGGATTGGGCGGGAGAGGAACTCTTTTGCACGTCCTTGCAAGGCTTTGCGCTCCTGCCGAATGTAGAGGTCCAAAATAAAGGGGCAGAGGACAACGGCACCAATAAAACCAGCCATCAGAATTTTGGCCCGCTTTGGCAACGCCAACCGCCGCCTTAAAATCAGATATAGACCGAAGGAAGCCAGACCCAGAGCAAGAATTGCCGGGATAACTGCAAACCAAAGACTCCCCCATTGAAGACAGACCCAAGCGAACGTTCCCGCGAAAAGCGCCACAACGAAGCAACCCAGTCCGGCTATAACCTTCGCGATTTGCATTTAAGCCGCAATAATTCTAGTGACAACTCTACAACAATTTGAACTGGAGTTCGTCTTTCTCCAAACCCTCGACCAAACCTTCGAGACGCGAGCGCCGCCGCTCCATGATGTATTTGTCCATTTCGGGATCGTAGGGCACGGGATATTTTCCGTTGTAGCACGCCATGCAAAAGGATTCCTTGGGCAAGCCGGTCGCGCGCACCATGCCGTCTTCGGATAAATAGGCCAGCGAATCGGCGTTGAGGTAACGGCGGATCTCGTCGATGGAATGGTTGGCCGCCATCAGTTTGCTGCGGTCGGGAAAATCGATCCCGTAAACGCACGGGTTCATGTGCGGCGGGCAACTGACCAATACATGCACTTCCGTCGCGCCGGCTTCTTTCAAATTATTGACACGCGCCTTGCACGTGGTGCCGCGCACGATGGAGTCATCGATCACGATCACTCGCTTGCCTTTGACGAGGGTAGTGATGAGATTGAGTTTTACCCGCACGTCGAAATCGCGGATCAATTGCGACGGCTGCAAAAAACTGCGTCCGACATAGTGATTGCGCACGAAGGCCATTTCATACGGAATGTGGGACTCGAGGGAATAACCGAGGGCGGCGCAGTTTCCGCTGTCGGGCACCGGCACCACCAAATCGGCCTGCAAGGGATGTTCGCGGGCCAGCTCGCGGCCCATTGCGACGCGGACTTGATAAACGTTGCGGTTGGCGATGGTGCTGTCGGGCCGCGCAAAATAAACGTATTCGAAAATGCAGAAGGCGCGTTCCTTCTGGTCGGGAAAGGCTTGCAGGGAGCGCACGCCATTTTTGTCGATAATGATGATTTCGCCCGGCTCGATGTCGCGGACGAATTTGGCCGAGATCAGGTCCAGCGCGCAGCTTTCGCTGGCCAGCACCCAGGCATCGCCCGCCTTGCCCAGGCAGAGCGGACGAAAACCGAAGGGATCGCGCACGCCGATCAATTCCTGCTCCGTCATGATGACCAGCGAATAAGCGCCCTCGATCTTGCGCACGGTTTGCACGAGGTTGTTCTCGTTGCCGCCGAGGGTGGGTTGGGAGAGCAGGTGCAGGACGATCTCGCTATCGACGGTGGTTTGAAAAATCGCGCCTTTGTCCTCGAGTTCCTCGCGCAAGCGGGCGGCGTTGGTCAAATTGCCGTTGTGGGCGATGGCCAGTTGTCCGCGCTTGCTGTCGCCGGTCAGCGGCTGGGCGTTGCGCAAGTGTGATGAACCGGTGGTGGAATAGCGGGTGTGGCCAACCGCCATGTGTCCGGTCAAACCGCGCAAGACTTCGCCGTTGAAAATTTGCGAGACCAGGCCCATGCGCTTGTGCTCATGGAATTGGCGGCCATCGCACGATACGATGCCCGCGCTTTCCTGGCCGCGATGCTGCAAGGCGTAAAGGCCGTAATAGGTCAACTCCGCCGCGTTCGGATGGCCATAAATTCCGAAGACGCCGCAGTAATGCTTTGGATAAATCTGCATGAGATAAAATTCAGCCGGCGAACCAGCACACAATGGCTTGGGTTGGCATTCAATGCAAGAGCGGGGGCCATTTTAAGGAGGACGCATTCAAATTTCGGGTGGGGGCGCCGCGCTGCGGCGTCCGGTCGGCTACCCGCTTCGCGGGCTGCGCCGACCCTGCCCATTCATTTAGTGGCATGGATGTATCGCTGCTCTGACCGCAATCCACCGCTAAGTTTTCGCAATCCGCCGCAAGCCAAAGCTTTCCATTTCTGATAGCTTTTGGTCTTGTGGTGAATCGACCAACAGTCCTCAGCCAGTCAATCATTGCCGAAGGACCTGCATCGGAGCGTGAGTCTGTGGCGCGTCATGCGCGGCTTGGCTTTCGCATTTTTCTGGTCCTGGCTGCGGCGATGGTTGGTGCGGTATTGGTTTGGCAGGGCATCACCGCGCACGGCAATCCTGACCCGACCGCGCCCAACACCAGTCCGGCTGCGGCGACTTTTGACATCGGGGTGCTGGTGTTCCGCGAAGGCTTGGAATGTATTCTGGTGCTCTCGGCCATCACGGCGAGCATGACGGGCCGCAAGCAGGCCCACCGGCGTCCTGTCATGGCGGGAGCGGGCATTGCTTTCGTGGCCACAATCGTCACCTGGTTCATCGCCACCGGCATTGTCAGCAACTTGATGGGCAGCGTTTCCGCCCTCAATCTGCAAGCCGCCACCGGATTGCTGGCCGTCGTTGTCCTGCTCGTCATCATGAACTGGTTTTTCCACAAAATTTATTGGGGCGGCTGGATGTCCATGCACAACCGGCGCAAAAAGGAATTGGTCGAAAGCGCGGACGACCCCGACATTTCCAAAACGGCGCTTTTGTGGGGATTGGGCCTGCTCGGCTTCACCTCACTTTACCGCGAGGGATTCGAGGTCGTGCTTTTTCTGCAAAGTTATTACTTGCGCCTGGGCGGCCACGCCGTCCTGCGCGGCGCGTTGCTGGGATTGTTATTGACTGGCATTGTGGCCGCCCTGACTTTTGTGGCCCATCGCAAATTGCCCTACCGGAAGATGCTGGTCCTGACGGGCGCCCTGCTGGGCGTCGTCTTGCTGGTCATGGTCGGCGAACAAGCCCAGGAAATGCAACTGGCGCACTGGATTCCCACCACGCAGATCAACCCTCTGGCCAAGCTCATCCCGGCGTGGATGGGATTATGGTTCTCAATCTTCCCGACCGTAGAAACGCTGGCTGCCCAAGCCCTCGCCGCCCTCATCGTCGTCGGCTCCTACTTTCTGGCCCGCGGCCACACGGCGCCGCCTTGCCAGAACAAGACCGAAGTAATCCTGGGCCACGCGACCGATTGCCCGCGCGCAACGACAAAAACAAATCCGGAAAACCTAAAGCAATGTCCGCAATGCGGCGTAAAATTGCCCGGGAAAGCGTAGTGTAACCCAATCAGTGCTTTGCTTCAGCATTGGCCTTGGCAGGCAACGGGCCGCCGGGATGATATTCCTGCAGGGACTTCACGGCGTAGCCATTCCTCCACAACGCCGCAATGCCCAGCGCCGCCGCCCGCGCCCCGCTCAACGTCGTCATGATGGGCGTTCCGGTGTAAACGGCGGTCGTGCGAATTTTGACTTCGTCCGCTCGCGGCGTTTGCCCGGCGGGAGTATTGATGACCAGTTGGATTTCGCGGTTCTTGAGCAAGTCCAGCGTATTGGGGCGGCCCTCCGCCAGCTTGTAAACCCGCGAAACTTTCAGCCCGGCCTCCTCCAAAACTTTCGCCGTTCCGCCGGTCGAAACAATTTCAAAGCCGAGATCGGCAAATTGTTGCGCGATGGCCGCGACTTGTCCCTTGTGCGCATCGCTCACGCTGATGAAAACCCGTCCGCCAAGCGGCAAAGGCGAGTTGGCCGCCATTTGCGATTTCGCGTAGGCGATGCCGAGGTCGGCGTCCAGTCCCATGACCTCGCCGGTCGAACGCATTTCGGGCGAGAGCAAAATGTCCTGCCCGTGAAATCGGTTGAACGGAAAAACGGATTCTTTAACCGCCCAGTAGTCGGTCCAAATTTCCTTGGTAAATCCGAGTTCCGTCAGTTTTTTTCCGGCCATGACTTGCGCGGCCAATTTTGCCAGCGGCACGCCGATTGATTTGCTGACAAAGGGCACGGTGCGCGAGGCGCGCGGATTGACTTCCAGCACATAAACCGTTTCGCCTTTGACGGCGTACTGCACATTCATCAAGCCGATGACCCGCAATTCCCGCGCCATGGCGTGAGTATATTCGCGCATGGTTTGGATGACTTTCTTGGAAAGAGTGTGCGGCGGCAACACCATCGCCGCATCCCCCGAATGCACTCCCGCGAATTCGATATGCTCCAGAAAACCGCCGATGACAATCGTCCCCTGCGTTGGATCGGCGAAGTGGCCCACATCCGCAATGCAATCGACGTCCACCTCGGTGGCGTCCTCCAAAAATTTGTCCACCAGCACGGGCCGTTCCGGCGAGGCCTCGACGGCAAAGCGCATGTAATGATTCAACTCCGCATCGGAGTAAACAATTTGCATGGCCCGTCCGCCCAAGACAAACGAGGGCCGCACCAAAACGGGATAGCCCAGCCGCTGCGCCGCTTCAATCGCTTCCGCTTCATTTGTGGCCAGCCCATTAGGCGGCTGGGGAATGTTTAGGCGCGTCAACATGGCCGCGAAAAGTTTCCGGTCCTCGGCCACCTCGATGCTCTGGGGCGAAGTGCCGATGATGTTGACGCCGTTCTTTTGCAAGCCGAGGGCGAGGTTCAGCGGCGTCTGCCCGCCAAATTGCGCGATGGCGCCCCAGCATTTTTCGCGCTCGTAAATATGCAGGACATCTTCGAGCGTCAGCGGCTCGAAAAACAACTTGTCGCTCGTATCGTAATCGGTGGAAACGGTTTCGGGGTTGGAATTGACCATCAACGTTTCAAACCCATCCGCTTTCAGGGCGAAGGCGGCATGGACGCAGCAGTAATCAAATTCAATGCCCTGCCCGATTCGGTTGGGGCCGCCCCCCAGGATCATTACCTTGCGCTTCTCGCTGGGGCGGATTTCGTCATCGCCGCAATCGTAAGTGGAATAATAATAAGGGGTGTAAGCTTCGAACTCCGCCGCGCAGGTATCGACCAGCCGGTAACTCGGCGTCAGCCCGAGCTTCTTGCGCAAGGCGCGGACGTCGTCCTCGGTTTGGCCGGTTAAATGGGCGATTTGCCGATCGGAGAAACCGTACGATTTTGCTTTGGCCAGAAGGTCGCGATTCATTCTTTTAAAAACTCGACGCAGTAAGCCCCACCGCGCGCCTTATGGCAAGGCTGAAGGCTAAAGGCTGAAGACTGAAAACTTTAGCCTTTAGCCTTTAGCCTTTTCAACTCCGCCGCCTCTGGTTTTGACGCGTAGTATTTGTCGAGGGGATAGCAGCCGCTGATCATTCCGTTGCGCGGCGCGGTGGTGCAATCGCTGAAGGTGCGGCAAATGACTTTGGGGTTGAGCGCGCCGTTTTTTAACACGTCGCTGACGAGAGTGGGGTAGCTCAAAATCATCCGGCCCAGCCCGATCATGTCGGTCCATCCTTGGCGGACGACGGCCTGCGCGACGTGGGGCAAAAATTCCTGCAAGTAACTGTAGGCCGATCCCAACAGAATCTGACCGGGCGGCGCTTGGGCTTTTAATTGGCGCACGACGTCGATCTGCCGCGCGACATCAATCAGCGGATCGTGCGCGGGTTGATAACCATCGGAGGGCGGATAGGCGGCGGGACGCTGCAGATGCGGACAGTAGTAGGGCGAACCGGCGGTGATGTTCAGCAACTTGATGCCGAGGCCGTCGCATAATTGCATGAATTGAATGGTTTCGGTTAGGTCGTACTCCAGCGGAGAATTCTGATTGACTCCGAAGGCGTAGGGATAGGGCAGCGGGAAGTCGTCCGGGCGGCCGGGACCCAGTTTGCCCGGCTCCGCTTTTTCCGCGTCGGGCTTGAAGGGAACGGTGTCAAAGGCGCTGAGGCGCACGGCCAATTCGATTTTATTGCCGCTCTCTCGAATGCCGGCGACGATCTCGCGCAAAATGCGGGTCCGGTTTTCGAATGAGCCGCCGTATTCGTCCGCGCGCGTGAAAGCGGCCAGGAATTCGTGCAGCAGATAGCCGTGACAATGCTTGAGATCGACGAAATCCGCTCCGGCGTCCGAGGCGATTTGCGCGGCGGCGACGTAATCTTTGACCAATTGCTTCACCTCGGCGGCAGTGAAAACCTGGGCGTCGCTGGTGACCTGGAATTTTTTGTCAAGTATCGGATGGCGAAAAGCGGCGCGCGACTCCAGGCGTTTGTCGTTGGGGCGGCAGTAGCGGCCGGAATGGGTCAATTGAAAGCCCACGACCAAATCGCCGGTCGTGCCGTGATGTTCGCGGTGGGCGGCCAGCAACGCTTCACGCAGGCGGATCAAGTCGCCTTTGTTTTCTTCGCAGATGATCAGTTGGTTGGGATTGGCCCGTCCCTCGGCGCGGACGGCCATGGCTTCGCCGCCCCAAATCAACTTGGCGCCGCTCTCGCCGAAGCGCGTCCAGCGCCGAAACACTTCGGGGGTGGCGCCGCCGGTGCGCGTGCCATCCCAGCCTTCCATCGGATGCACCGCAAAACGATTGCCGATTTTTTTGCCATTGATCGTGACAGTTTCGATGGGCCGGCCCAGCGGGGAATTGGTCCCCGTTGCAATCGCGTCATCGCACGGCAGAGCCAGGCCCAGAGCGGCCAGCCGCGCGCGAAAATTTTCGGCCGATTTAAGTGAGGCGAGGCGGACAATCATGGGGAGAAGATAAAGGCTGAAGGCTGAAGGCTAAAGGCTGAAAAGAGATATTGTCATCGACCAGGACGGACGACTTTGTAACCCAATGTCCCGGCTCCCTTTGCTTGCGCTTCGTCGAGTGTCATCAGCCGCGTTACTTTCAACTCCTCCATCGCCGCGAGATGAAGACGGTCCAGCGTCCGGCAATAGGCTGCTTGTGGATGCCGATGCTGTCGTAAGGCCGTCGAGAAAACTGCTGCGGGCAAATGCCGGAAGTGAAAAGGATCGAAGTTTCGCATTGCCGCGAGCTTCGCTTGATATTGCCGCCATTGGCTCGGACGAATCTCCCCGCCGGCGGCAGACGCTTTCAATTGCACTTCGGTTTCCAACTCGGCCAAGGATGAGATAACCACCGCTTCTTCCCTCTCGACGGCGGCGCGCACGACGGAGCTTTCCGGCTCCTCGCGCAGCAGCTTAAGAAGGCAACTGGTGTCCAGGTAAATCATTTATTTGTGGCCGCCATTGAATGACCGGTCAGCGCGGTCTTTCGCGAGCGCTGCGTCGCTGCGCGAGAGTTTTCCCCCAGAAACTTTTTTCTGCCAGCGGGCGTGTTTCGCGGCGTCCCAGCGTGGACGCGGATTTTCGGCTGGCGAAATGCAGACGAGCTTGGCAACGGGCTTGGAATCGCGCGTGATAAGAATCTCATTTTCGATCTTTAACGCCGCCTCCGCCTCCGGCCAACGTTGACGCAAATCGCGGATCGTGATTGTTTTCATCTGCCAAGATTACCATGTTTCACACACAGTTCAAGAGATGATGTGAGGCCGGACGTTAGTTCCTGGGGGTCGAAGAGCGTCGAGAACTGTTTTGAATTTCAGCGGTTAAGACTGGACAGGTCTTGGGCCGATGATGGTATAATGTGGTTAAGTTATCACTGTGAATACGAAAAGCATCAGCCCCGCCTCTGCGGCGTTGGAAGGCGTGAACGCGCGGCGTGGCGGCTTTACTTTGATCGAATTATTGGTGGTCATCGCCATCATCACCATTTTGGCCTCGCTCCTCCTTCCCGCCCTGTCCAAAGCCAAGGCGCAAGCGCAAGGCGTCCAATGTCTAAGCAACCAGAAACAGATCGCCTTGGCCTGGAAAATGTATTGTGATGATTCTCGAAATCAATTTCCGCCCAATGTGGATGAGAGCAATCAGAGTAGTGACGCGGTCCCGCCCCCTTATCCAGGATGGTGTTTTGGGAAATTGTCCTGGGTGGCCAATAACACGGACAATACCAATGCGAATTTGATTGCGAACTCCGCCTGCGGAGCCTACATCAAAAATCAGATCAGGATTTTTAAATGCCCGGCTGATCTGTGGAATTGCAGCGAGGGGGGCCTTCAGGTGCCGCGGGTGCGCAGCAGTTCCATGAATGGCTATATCGGGCAGGAAGCCGATGAAATCACGGCGGCGGGCGGGTGTAACATGAGCGATTGGGGCGGAGCGGGCGCCGGGTACCGGGCGTATGAAAAGGAGAGCCAGGTGGTTAATCCAACCCCATCTCGTTTGTGGCTGACACTGGACGAGCAGGCCGACAGCATCAATGACGCATTTTTTATGTTCAGCATGACCCGTCCGGGTTTTGACGATGGGCCGGCTTCCTATCACAATGGAGCGGGCAGCTTCAGTTTCGTCGATGGGCATGCTGAAATCCATAAGTGGCAGCAACTGCGGTATTTTCCCGCCGTCACACGCACCACCTGGCCGGGCAGCATGACGGAGCTTCCCAATGGCCCGGATGTCCAATGGATGGTTCAGCATACCTCCGCGCTTTTGTCTTCGGGAGTGCAGTAGCGGCCGCGCGCAGTCAAGTGGGACCGTGAGCGATGGGGCGAACTTCTAACCGGGCGGTCAACATGTACAACATTTTGTCACCGTCGTCGTTTCGGAAAAGTGTTGTCAGAATGTCAATACGACCCTATAACTGAACAACGCATGAGTAAAAAGCCGCGCATCCGGTGTGCCATGGGTTTGATGGCCCTGCTGGCCACATTGACGGCCGACGGCCCATCCGTCTATTTCAAATATAAACTAAGCGACGCCGATCCGGCGCCCAATCCGGCGAAGGGAAGGGCCTTCACACTCATCGAATTGCTGGTGGTGATCGCCATTATCGGCATTCTGGCGGCGCTGCTCTTGCCGGCCTTGGCGGCGGCAAAAAGCCAGGCGCTCAGAACAACCTGTATCAACAATCAGCACCAAATTGGGATTGGCCTTCACATGTATGTGGATGATTTCAAGGAATATTATCCCGCTTACTTTAATTGGGCCACTTGGGGTGGACAGACAGGCAACCTGACCACCTTCCACGCCATCGCTGCAGGCATCGGTCTGCATGGCGGGGGATTCAACCAAACCAACCGCCAGCTCTATCCCTATCTTAAAGCTCCCGCTATTTGCCATTGTCCGGCCGATAAAGGAGACCCTTTATATGCGCCCCCGAATGACACTTATACGGGGACTTGTTGGGACGCGTGGGGCAACAGTTACTTGATGCAATGGTATAGCAGTGAGTTTGCGGTCGAGTTTGTCGGCGGCGGCTGCAACCAGGCCGGGACCGCCCTCATCACCGGCGGCAACGGGCTTCCCGCCTATCCCAACAAGCGCACCCGCGTCGCGATCAAGCCGTCCACCAAAATCATGCTGGGCGATTGGAACTGGTTTGGCAACCGGTTGATTTCCAATCCCCAGACCTCGTGGCACGCCTACAAAGGCAAGCGCGTCATCCCCTTCCTTTTCGGCGACGGGCACACCGAAGTATGGAATTACTCCCCGGCCGACGAGTTGGCGGACGACACCGACGCCCCTTCCAACATCCAATACAAATTCTGGTAAAGTCGAAAATTCCTCGCGCCTGGCTCATCATGAAGCGGAATTTGAAAAACTCAATTACGAAGCCTCCTCTGATCCCGATGGACGAGCCAAGCATTGGTGAAACGGATTAAATTTGGGATTGACATCGAAATCGATCACAGTAGGGAATAGAGCGTGAAATTGCATTATATCGTCTTCGTGGCAACTCTCTTATTGGCCAACTGCAGCTTCACGAACGCACAAACGAATGAGGTGGATTTGAAGGAACTGGCGTACCAGACCGCGGTGACGTCAGGCGCGTACGATAAAATAGGAAGAAAAAATCTTAAATGGGATAAAGATGCCAGGGATTGTCTGACTCTGTACGCCCAGGTGCGATGTCTGACAAACGGAATACCAGATGACATTCTTGCCCGCCTGAAGGCAAAACTGTCCCGCCTGGACCAAATGGGCTGCAATGACCCGTTAATCCGATACTTGCAGTTACGTTTCGTTTCCTCTGACACCCACTCCGCTGCCGAGACCGAGGCGGCATTTAGGGACGTGGCCGCTGCTTTGGAACAAAGCGATTATCCGGAGATCATCAAATGTTTCGCAATTATCAGGTGGCGCGACGCACTTAAGAACTCCAACCACCAGGAGCCAGCGGGCCGTACGCTGTCGGAACGAGCGGCGGGTTATTTAGCCAAAGCGTTCGATGATAAGACGATGCCGCTCAAAGATGCAGACGACGCATTGGATCAACTAATGTCGGCAGCATGGTGGGCCGATGCTTTGTGCTGGAATTGTTACCGGATTTTGGAGCCGACTTTAACAAATCATTGGGGTGGTACGAGCGTCGCCCTCCGCGCCAAGGGCCGGGCGTACCTTTCATACGCCTGGCTCGCACGAGGAAGTGGATACGCGAATACGGTTTCGGCAGAAGGATGGAAGTTGACGGAACAACGTTTGGAGGTTGCAACAGAAGCGTTGGAAACAGCTTGGAAGCTGAATCCCACTGACGCTCGCATCTGTCTGGAAATGCTGCGAGTTGGACTGGCGCAAGGCCCGGGAGGCAGCCGGATGGAAACATGGTTCCTGCGAGGGATGAAACTAAATCCCGGATATTGGGATCTCTGTTATGCAAAACTGGAGTACTTACGACCACGATGGTATGGCAGCATTGGCGAGATGATAGACTTCGGCCGGGACTGCAGCGCTAACACAAATTGGACCGGCAGGGTTCGTCTGCTGCTCGTGGATGCGCATCTGGAAGCGTCACGCGAAATACAAGACGACAACGACCGGAAGGCGTACTGGTTGAAACCGAACGTGTGGCCGGATATCAAATCGACCTACGAACAGTTTTTCAAATTATATCCCAATGAGTCGGACTACCGGCAGTATTACGCTCTTTTCGCCGCACGCTGTGGCAAAGTCCATGAATTTGCGACCCAGATCAAGATGGCACCGTGGACTAATTACAGCATGTTTGGCGGCGAAGAAAGGCTAAGGGGCATGATAAATTACGCGCAGCAGCACCAAAAGGACAACTGAGCGAAGGGAATCAAACCCTCTCGTGACTGTGACCGTGCGTCTTCTATCTAACTAAGCGCCATTCGACTCAGCTGCTTTGTCGCGGAGTATTTTTTCCTTTTTTTCATTGTCTTGTTGACCTCAAGACTGACTTCTTAAGGGCGGCAAATTGGGTTCGTTCAGGAATTTTTCCCACGCCGCAAGGCAGGGTTCCACGTCATCGGGCGGGGGTGGAACAAAGGAAGCCGTTTCGATTGTGGAACCCGGCCCGCCAATCCAGTTCTGAATTTTTCGGAATTGTCCACGACCGGCATGATGTCCTCTCACGTCCGTCATGAGTTTTTCGTGTAATTCTTTGATGAGGCGAACGCAAATGGGCAGTTGTTCGAGTCGCGCCATGCCATGTTCCAGTGCCACTACATAATTGCCCACCTCGCGCAAATCGTCAGAACTGGCTTCTACGGCAATACCAGCTTCGGCGGCTAGTAATTCACCGAGCGTCGCTTGAGTGCCTTCAATCTTGCTGGACAGGACGGCTTCGCGCCGGATAAACGGACGCATCAGGACGTGAGGATTGGGCAATCGCCCGCCTTCACCGGCCAGCTTGCCAATCATCCTGTCTGCATCAGACAGCAGGCCGACAAGCCTGGGTGTCCAATCGAGCTTGGGCGGCAAGGGAGAGGGAATAAAGGCTGAATATTTGCCTTGCGGCGCCTTTTTGCCCGGAATATTGGTTGCTCCAGCCATTCGGATAACGAAAATAGCATGATTCATTGTTAGCGTAAATGGCAAAAAACGAAAACAAGAGTGTTTCTTATTAGCGCGTTGCCGATGAGGTAAAAAGAAGGCGGCTCAGGCAGCGGGCAGCCCTTATTTGTAACCTTTCTCCCCGTCCACTCGTAGCCTAGGATGAATAGGCCTGCGCCGTTGCGCAAACCACTGTTCTCGGGAAATACGAATCTAAAACATACTTGATATGAAATATTTTTTGAAATCCAATCTGCTGCTGGGATGTCTGATGTGCTTGTCCCTGCCCGCGCTATCGAACCCGGTGGAACGTGCGGTAGTTATCGCTGAACCAGCCTGGGTGGCGCATCTCGATGTGGACGCCTTGCGTAAGTCAGCGGTGGGCGCGCAGATTTTGGCCGAAATGAAAAAGCCGGAGGCGGACCTGCACTTCGCGATGCTCAAGGCGGCGGTGGGCAACGACTTGCGCACGACCTTGCACGGCATCACTGTTTATGGCGCATCCGCAAATCCCGAGGATGGCGTGGCGCTGGTGTATGCCGACCTCAATTCCGAACGATTGCTCTCATTGGCCCAGCTCGCGGAAGACTATCGGGAAACGTCGCATGGCCAGCATCAGATTGCCAGTTGGATTGACGATAAGCGGCGCAAGAAAGAAGGCGGCAAACCGAGAACCTACGCCGCCATTTATCAGAATCGATTGGTCATTTTCGCCCAGCAGGAATCCAGTCTGGCCGAGGCGTTGGAGGTGCTCGACGGCACGAAAAAGAACCTCGGCCAAGGTTCGGACTTTCCCAAATTTGGGGCCGGCGAGCCGGAAATATTACAGGCGGCTGTCCGGCATCTCAATGGCCATGGAGACGGCCCGCCTGCCGCCATTCTTAAGCTGTCTAAACTTATTAGTTTGGATGTTCGCGAAGCGGACGAGAAAGTTCTGGCGAATCTTTATCTGGAAACGACAGGCGAGGACGCCGCCCAGCAGGTGGCCAACATTGCCCGTGGCATCATCGCGCTCATGGGTTTGCCAATGGGCAACCCGGATGCAGTCACATTGTCAAAACATCTGTCGGTGGAACAAACGGGCGCCAATGCAACGGTCCGGTTGGACATTCCCGCCAACGACATCATTGCGGCCATCAAAGACAATGCGGCCAAGGAGGCTGCCAAAAAAGCCTCGGCCGACAATGACGACGATGGGAAAGTAACAAAAGACAAAGACGGCAAATAACCCGGCACGCTGCGCCGAATGAGCATCGATCCCGCCACATTATCGGACGAAGCACTAGCCCGCCAAGCCCAAGGCGGCGCGCTGGAAAGTTTTGAGGAACTGGTCCGTCGATACGAAACGCGGCTCTATCGATTTCTAGCCAGGGCCTGCCGCAACGACGCCGATGGGGCGGATCTGACGCAGGAAACCTTTATGACCGCTTACACAAAACTGGAACGCTACAACCCGGCGCAGTCCTTTGCCACCTGGCTCTTCACCATCGCGCGGCGCAAGTGTATCGACCACTGGCGCGCGCGGCGGCCCGTGGAGGACGAGGCGCCGGCTGAACGACTGGAGGAGAACAGCCCAGCCGAACTAGCCATTCGCCGCAGCGATCAGTTGGATCTCTGGCAACGCGCCCGGGCCGTTTTGTCCGACGTGCAATTCCAGGCGCTGTGGTTGAAGTATGTCGAAGACTTGAGCGTGGCAGAAATGGCCACAGTGCTGGGCCGCACGAAAACGCACGTCAAAGTCATCCTGTTTAGGGCTCGCACCGCGCTAGCCGAGGCGCTGGACGTTCAGCCTGGAAAGCAAGTTGCGAAAAGGGCCACGCTCGGCCCGACTGCCAATCCACTCAACATCATCAACCCCGGACCATCCCGATGAAATCATGGATCAAAAAATTTCAAATTTTAGCGGACCTGGATGACCAGCTTAAGAACGCGCAGCCCCAAAATGCTCCGCCAGACGACCTCCACGAATCCATCATGCGCCGCGTGCGCAGCGCAGCTCGCAAAATGGACACCCGCACCGCCCGCTCGTCGCGACGTTGGCGGTGGTTGACCGCGCCCGGACTGGTCTTGGTGGGGCTGCTGGGATTATGGCTGGGCTCGCCTGAAAAAAATTCGCCGGCGCCCGCGCTCAGTTCCGATGAGAGCGCCCGTTCGTTGGTCGCTTCCGGTTCCGTGATCGAAATGACTCATTCCATCATCCAAAACGCGCCGGCGACCGCGCTCGCGCCGATGGAAAGGGAAATCGCCCTGCTCCGCAATGACGGCCGGCGGGCGATGAGCCTCGCGCTCTCCAGCTTGCCACTGGACGCCCTCGCGCGCGTCGAACCGGCGGGAAATCGTCCACCACTTTAAACTCAGTCCTGAAACAATGACCGGCCCTCTCGACCTGGTTGAATTATCCACGTTGTTCGACTCAATTCCTCTGATGAGAGGATCCCAATTCTTCCGGGACAACAGTCAGGTGGATTTTCTCCGTATGCCGGATGATTGTAATCGGCGTTGCAATTCCGATGGCGGAGGCGACGAGGTGACGGTGCAGTTCGTCGATCTGCGAAATTGTTTTGTCCTGGAAGGCGACGATGACATCGCCTTCTTGCAGGTTTGCGCGTTTCGCGGGACTCCCCGGCTCGAGCCCCGTCACCAACACGCCGCAGTTCGAGGGCAGGCGGTGGAAGCGAACGACTCGCGGATGGAGGGGCACGTTTTGCCCGGCCACGCCAATCCAACTGCGGCGGATGCGGCCTTCTTTGATCAACCAGGCTGCCACGAGTTTGGCGGTGTTGCTGGCAATGGCGAAACAAATGCCTTGGGCGGGCAGAATGATGGCGGTGTTTACGCCAATGACTTCACCGCGCGAATTGACCAGCGGGCCGCCGGAGTTGCCGGGATTTAAAGCCGCATCGGTTTGAATGACGTTGTCGATGAGGCGTCCAGATTGGGAACGCATGGAGCGGCCTAATGCGCTCACGACTCCGGCGGTGACGGTCTGTTGAAAACCAAACGGACTGCCAATGGCGATGGCGATTTGTCCAACGCGCACCGATTGAGAATCGGCCAGGTTGATATGAACCAGGTCGGAGGCATGAATGCGGATGACCGCGAGATCGGTTTCCGGATCGTCACCGACCAGGGAGGCGCTCAAGGCGCGGCCATCGGCCAGCGCGACTTCGATCTTGCCTGCGCCGTGAACCACATGGCTGTTGGTCAGAATGTAGCCGTCCTGGGCAATGACAAATCC
>Ga0075522_10000153_pt1 | contig 45260 bp, 43 predicted proteins | sample NGEPerA_FD_74796 | JGI IMG/M metagenome (GOLD analysis project Ga0075522, IMG submission 74796) | Arctic peat soil microbial communities from the Barrow Environmental Observatory site, Barrow, Alaska, USA - NGEE PermafrostL2-A | ecosystem: Environmental > Terrestrial > Soil > Wetlands > Peat ... | reverse complement strand
CTCCGCGCTGAGTTGCGCGCCGTCCTCGATCCAAACGTCATCGTCTCGGCGCTGTTGGCGCCGTCAGGTACACCAGCAAAAGTGCTTCGAGCATGGCTTGATGGAGACTACGAGCTCATCGCGTCGCCACTGTTGATCGCTGAGCTAACCCGAGTATTCGACTACCCGAAGCTTCGTTCACGAATCAGTGAAACCGAGTCACGCCAGTTCATCGAACTCCTCAAACATCAGGGCGAGATCGTTGAAGACCCTTACCTGTCACTCCCCGTCCATTCGTCGGATCCTGACGACGACTACCTCATCGCGCTGGCGGCGACGACACGATCCGTCATCGTCTCCGGCGATCACCATCTTCTTGATCTTGCCGATCGCCTACCGGTTCACTCCCCCGCCGAGTTTTGGAAGCTCTTGAATGCGGATCTCTGAGGTTGCGGACGCCTACGTCAACAATCCGAGTGGCGTCTTCGCGCTGGGGAAGGCCGCACCGTATTCGAGAAGATCTCGGAATCAACTGGTTCGCGAGACGTCTACATCATTACGCATTGGACCGCGACAAGAACTGAAATCGTGTTTCGATTCATATTTAACCTCCATACGTGATCGAGGTCGCCGCATTCGTGCTTCTTTCAACGCAATCCCAAACATGGCGATCCGTAGATTGGGCGAGATCGAGTTCCGCTACGTGCGCGGAGTCAGGGAAATCTTCACGCAATAGTGGCACGAGTTTCCGCGAGATGTTCTGATCGAGTAAAAGCTTCACGCAGGCGTTGAGAGGCGGCGCTCACGATCGGCCGCGAACTTTAAAGCGGCGCGGACGTCTGCCTCGGTCAACTCCGGAAAGTCAGCGACTATCTGCTCCACCGGCATTCCTGCTGCGAGATACTCAAGGACGTCATACACGGTGATGCGCGTACCCGCAAAAACGGGCTTGTCGCTTCGAACACCCGAGCGCACTTCAATTGTGGTCGTCTCGCTCATACCAGAATTGTACTCCGGACCTAATTGATCGAGGCAGATCAGCGTCCAAACTATGCACACGTGCATTTTGTGTCGTCGTCACGGCCCGACCCGTTCGCAAACCGTGCAAGAGGTCAGTCCGTGGATTCCTTTCCAACGCCAATAGCGACTCCGACGACTGGGTGGACTGCGCTTAAATCGATAATGCGAAACATAAGCGCACTCGAGCTTGCGAACTCCTCAAATGGGCGAAGTCGCACGCTTTCCAACCTCACCAAAGGATTCCTTAACTGATCAGAGCCAACTTTCTCCGAGGCATCGAAAATCGCTCTCACATAGACATATATCTCGCGAACCTCAACGGTCTTCAGACGTACGCGGTGCTGACGGCGTTGCTGACAACTGACACCTTCAGACGAACGCGTTGCTGACGGCGTTGCTGACAAATATCACACGTTGAAGGTTTTCTCGAAATTTAGTTGGAAATCGTACGCTTAATCAGGGAATTTAGTGGGCCGTGCAGGACTTGAACCTGCGACCCCCTGCGTGTCATGCCCATATTTCCTGTTCACCGCCGCTTTCTGACGTCCAAATCTCGCCTTACCGTAGCACATTTTGTCCACTGAGATTCGCCGGCGTGTGCTCACATTTTTTTGCGTCGCTGACGGCGTTGCTGACAGAATGCCTTTGCAATTTACGCAAGGGGTCATCGAATTCGACCAGAGAGTCCTACCGAAAAGAACCAATTTCTTGGTCGAAGTCCGTACCGCGAGACTAGACCCTGCTCCGTCAGCAACTGTGTCAGCAACGTACGACAATTCACTTGCAATCGGGAAACCGCAGGGAATTCTTGCTGGTTACATCGCGAACGATGTTCTCATAAGCCGAATCGAAGACTATCTAGTTGCACCTGCACTTGGTTCAGCAGCACCATTAACTGGTGCAATGCCCCACGTGTCCGAGTCCAATTTGCGGTGAAATAAGAGACGAATTACCCCCCATGGGTCCCGGTGATTTTTCAGAAATTGCGGTATTCCTTTCCCTTGGGCCGAACGCGAAACGATTGTGCACCATCTAGATAATCTTTTAGAGATGGATAGCGAGCTCGATGACCACAAACGCCTAGAACTCAAAGAACAAATTGGAGTGCTCACAGCCGTTGACACGCCCGACAAGAATCGCCTTGCGGCTGGGCGTTTCATAATGAGGGTCGTGCTCCAAGCCTGGAATGCCGCGCTTCCCATCATTCAAACTGTTGTTGCGGCAACGATTCTCAAAGAATTGTGATCGCGATGCACGCTAGACCGGAAAGCTGATAAATGACTCAACCGCCTCCTCCAGAAGAATCAAGGGGACAATTAGTCCAGGACTACGAACACATTCGACACGAATACGACGAGCTTGCGGTAGCTTCCGAGACTCTAATTCGTCAGTTACTTGAATCGTCCGAAATCGTTCCACATCACGTAGCGAAACGATCAAAAGAACCGGACAGCCTGTCAGCCAAGATTAGTCTTCACCCTCAGTACGAATCGTTGGACGATATCCCGGATCTTTGCGGACTCCGAGTGATTCTTCACTTTCCGAGCGAAGTACGAATTGTGACGTCATTGCTCGCTCAAGAATTCGACGTCATCGAAAGTGAAGTTCACGGAGCGGAAGTTCCAGAATTGTTTGATTATGCAAGCGTTCATTTAACTTGTCGCATCAATGAAGATAGGCGGACACATCGGGAATGGTCCCGATTTGGCGACCTACACCTCGAGATCCAAATTCGTACTGTCTTGCAGCACGCTTGGGCGGTCATCAGTCACGGACTCGGGTACAAGCCGAATGAGCAGGTTCCGGCAGACACGCAGAGAATCTTATTCCGGGCGGCTGCATTGCTGGAGACTGCCGATGAGCTGTTTGATACGTTCAAGGAAGGAGGTTGAAAGCTTCCCAACCGATTACGGACGCATATCCGGCGCGAATGAATGGGCAGATCTACCAATCGACTTGGACTCCCTGACAGAAGTCTGGTCGGCAATGTGGCCAAGTACATTCCTTGAAAAGATCCATTCCATAGGCCCTCCGCTCGCTACCCACGCGCTGTGTCAGTCTCGATCCATTACAGGCATTTCTGCACTTATTGAGACATGCAATTTAGGAGGCATTTCGACCCTCGGTGAAGAACAAGTCACTGAGCAAGAAACGAGTTACGACGGTGTAACGAGTGACGACGGATGATTGCCGAATCCGAGGACAAGCAAAGCACATCAAAGGGGTCATTCTTATTTGGAGTCCTTCGGCAACCAACAATCAAAACCGAGGGATTATGAGGAAATTCTTGTGCCGGCCGATTTCAGGCGGGCATGCAAGTTCTGTGGTGCCTGGCAACGAGAAATCTTTGATTAACGCACTCTGAAAACCACAAAGCCCAAACCGCCAACAGCAACAAAGGATCCGTTGCCCACCTGTTGGACCTCCCCTACTGTCAACTTAACTACTTACTTCAACTAGAGGCCCAAGGACCGCGCAATGAGAATCTTCTGCATCTCACTCGTTCCTTCACCGATTTCCAAGATCTTCGAGTCGCGGAAGTGTCGTCCAACTAGGGACTCATTGAGGAAGCCATATCCTCCATGTATCTGCGTCGCGTCTCTTGCATTCTCCATTGCCGCATTTGACGAAACCAACTTGGCAATTGAGGCTTCCTTCTTGAATGGATGGCCATTTAGCATCCGATCGGCTGCGTCGTAGTAGGCGCATCGCGCAACGTGCGTTCGTGCTTCCATCTCAGCAATTTTGAAGGAAATTGCTTGATTGCGTCCAATCGGTCGGCCAAATGCTTCGCGTTCCTTTGCGTAATTGATGCTCTCGTCAACGCACCCTTGAGCGGCACCGACTGCCAACGCAGAGATAGCAATCCGACCTTCGTCAAGGATGCTCAGAAAGTTGGCAAAGCCTCGACCGACTTCCCCAAGCAGGTTGCTTTGAGGTATTCGCACGTTGTGAAACGACAATGGATGGGTATCTGAAGCATGCCAACCAACCTTGTCGTACGGAGGGCCAACGCTGAGGCCGAGAGTTGGACATCCCACTATGAATGTGCTGATTTCCTTTGTCTTGCTATCACTAGTGGATGTCACGGCCGTGAGTAGGACCAATCGAGTCATCTCAGTACCTGAGTTTGTTATGAAGGCCTTAGACCCATTAATCACCCAATGTTCACCGTCAAGGCGAGCAGTAGTTCGAGTACCTTGTGCATCACTTCCAGCTCCTTCCTCGGTCAGCCCGAATGCTGCAAGTGCCTTACCGGAGCAAAGCTCGGGCAGCCAACGTTGCTTCTGTTCGTCGGATCCAAATCGATAAATGGGCATCGCCCCAAGTGAGCAGGCCGCCTCAAGCGTGATTGCAACACTTTGATCGACTCGAGCTAATTCCTCGATGACGAGGCATAGCTCGAAGTAGTCTCCACCCATTCCTCCGTACTCTTCGGCGAAGGGAATGCCAAACAATCCCATCTCACCCATCTTCTTCACTATCTTGTAGGGGAAGGTTGCTAAACGGTCGTGATGCGCAGAAACCGGAGCAATTTCGTTGATTGCGAATTCCCGAACCGTAGCCTTTAACATCTCCCTTTCGTCACTTAGACGTCCAGCAATCACTTCTTCTCTCCTCGTCCATATGGAAATGAGTGCTCAGATTTGAAGTTTTTGGCAACGGCCATCGTGAACTTCACGAGTCAGCATCCGTCTGGGCGCGTCTGTCGATCGGTGTGGCCGTGCTTGGAAACCGTCGCGCAGCACTTCCCTCTTCGCGTCGATACACCATCGCGCTGCGGCGGTAGCTCAAGACCTCGGTACCGTGCTGGTTAATGCCCCGGGTGAAGCAGGAAACAATGCCTGCGTGAGGATGCGATTTCGAGGCTCGCAGATCAGTGATGACGCTCTCGCCGTAGAGCGTGTCGCCGACGAAAACCGGTGCGACAAGGCGGATCTCATCCCACCCCAGGTTGGCCACCGCGTTCTGGCTGATATCGGATACCGAGATGCCAAGCACCATCGCGACGGTCAGTCCTGAGTTGACGAGCTCGCGCCCGTGCTCGGTCCGCGAGGCAAAGTCCGAGTTGAAGTGCAGCTCGTTGGTGTTCATCGTCATTAGGGTGAACCATGCATTGTCGGCGTCGTAGATTGTACGGCCAAGTGGATGCTGGAACACCTGGCCAATCGTGAAATCCTCGAAGAAGTTCCCTTCGTTACGCATGGTTACCTCTTTGGTCTTTCGCTGCTCACGCGGGCCACACTCCGAGGACGCCATCTCGCACCAGCTCCGCGACATTCGATTCCGCCATGCCAAGTTCGGTCAGAACTTCGATCGAGTGCTGGCCCAGCTTCGGCGCCGGTAGCATGTCACCGGCGCGAAGCGCGTCGAAGCGGGGGACGGGGTTCGGTTGGCGAACGTTTCCAAGAGACTCGTGTGCGAAGGTGTCGACGACGTCGTTCGCCGCCACCTGGGGATGATCGGCAACATCCTTCAATGCCACCACCTCCGACACCGGGATCCCCTCCCTGTCGAGGAACGCCACCGCTTCCTCGGTCGTCATGGCGTCGAGCATTCGTCCGACGACGCGCAGAACCTCCGCGCGCGAGGACATCGACGTCGCATCAAAGGGGTTGACTCCGACCGACATCGCGAGTGAGGACCACAGACTCGGCTGCACGAGGGCGAAGGCGAGGTGACCGTCCTTCGTCGCGCTGAGACGGAAGCTCTTCGAGGTATCGGGCTGGAGGTCGCTCGGCGGATCGACCATCGTGTAGTTCATCATGCCGTCGGGCCAGAGGAAAGAGATCGCAACGTCGAGCATCTGTAAGTCCATTGCCCGACCGACGCCGGTTTTCGTGCGCTCGAACAGCGCCGCAGTCACGGCCTGGGCGGCCATGAGGCCGGTCGTCTTGTCCACCACTCCCTGGCGGACGAGATCGGGTTCGCCCGTCTTCAGGTCCGACTGTCGCGCGGCGAAGCCCGACAGCGCCTGGATGACGTGGTCGTAAGCAGGACGGCTACCGTAAGGGCCGTTCTGTCCAAAGCCACCGATGCTAAGGCAAATGAGCGAAGGGCGCCCAGACTGTAATTGAGGAGCTTCAAGCTTCAATCGTTCGGCGACCGAGGCTCGAAAGTTGTGCACGACGACATCGGCCGTGTCGAGGAGCGCCTCGACGACTGGACGTGAAGCTGACTTCGTGAGGTCAAGGGCAAGAGATCTCTTGGAGCGGTTGAGGTTCGCGAAGTAGGAGGACATGTCGGGCATGCCCGAACCAACGTGGCGCAGCGCGTCGCCGTCGAGCGGCTCAATCTTGATGACGTCGGCACCTTGGTCCCCGAGAAGCATGGTGGCGTATGGTCCCGACATGTTGGCGCTGAAGTCCACCACCCGCACGCCCGCTAGAGGACCGCGATTCGATCGTGTCACCGTCTTCCCCCCTAGCAACTCAACTGACCTTGCGCGGAGTACAGGTGCCCAGACGATTCAACCGCCGGTCCGGCAATTGCTCGCAACCTACTCGCTCCCCCGTAGAGCGCGGCGCAGCGCCCTGAAGTCGTCGGCGATTCCGCTCGGCACCGAGTACTTCGATTCGTCATTGATTTCTGCCCAGTGGGCCCGTACGTCTTCGGGCGTGAGTACCCCGTCCGTACGCGTCCAGCCATCGGTCATGGCGGTGAAAAAACGGGCAACCCGGCCACCACCCACTGTAAATATGTGACCGGTGTCGGTGCAATCTTCGCTCGCGAGCCAGACCACTAAGGGCGAGACCAGTTCGGGGTTGACACTGTCCGCCAACTTGCCCAAGATGTCCTCGGTCATGCGAGTTCGTGCGACGGGGGCGATGGCGTTCGCCGTGATATTGAACTTGGCCCCCTCGAGCGCCAAGACGTTGGTAAAGCCGACGAGTCCGGCCTTCGCCGCGGCGTAGTTTGTCTGCCCAAAGTTCCCAAGCACGCCAGCCGCGGACGAGGTGTTGATTACTCGACCGAATCCCTGCCGTCGAAAGATCTCCCATGCAGGTCGCGTTACGTTGAAGGCACCACGCAGATGGACATCCAAAACCGGCTCAACGAATTCGTCGGTCATGTGGTGGAAGGTCTTGTCGAGCAGGATGCCGGCATTGTTGACCACGATGTCTACCTGGTCGAAGGCGTTTATCGCGGTATCGACGATGGCTTGGCCGCCCTCGGGGGTCGTTACTGAGTTGAAGTCTACGACAGCCTCACCGCCATTCGCCAGGATCTCGGCCACGACCTGTGACGCCGCGTTGTCGTCGTTACCGGCGCCATCTAGGCCGGTGCCGAGATCATTGACGACGACGCGCGCGCCATATCGCGCGAGCAACAGCGCGTGCTCGCGACCGAGACCTCTCCCAGCCCCCGTGACGATCGCAACGCGGTTCTCGAGTTCGACCCTTCTCACCGTTTCGCTCACACGCGCTCCAGCAGTGTCGCCGTGGCCAGGCCGCCGCCGCAGCACATTGTCACTAGCGCGACGGACTTGTCCGTGCGCTCCAACTCGTGGAGCGCCTTGGTCAAGAGCACGCACCCGGTGCTCCCCAACGCGTGGCCCATAGCGATGGCGCCACCGTTCGGGTTCACGCGATCGTGGTCGGGCTTCAGCTCTCGTTCCCAGGCCAGGACGACCGACGCGAATGCCTCGTTGATCTCGACAACGTCCACGTCGTCGATGGTCATGCCATTGCGCTCGAGCAGCATCTGGGACGCTGGGATTGGGCCGGTGAGCATCAGGACCGGATCGCTACCAACGAGGCAGGAGTCGATGATGCGGGCCCGAGACGTTAGACCGAGCTCGTCGGCCTTGCTACGACGAGTCATGAGCACCGCCGCCGCAGCGTCGGCGATCTGGGAGGACGTTCCCGCGGTGTGCACGCCGTCCTCTCGAGCCACCGGCTTCAAATTGGCGAGGCCTTCCATTGTCGTCGGACGCAGGCACTCATCCCGCTCGACGCGGCTGGTGGTTCCGGTCGGCTTGCCATCTTCTCCAAGTTCGGGGGCGTCGACGGCGAGGATCTGGCTGTCGAAGCGGCCCTCCGCCCACGCCTGCGCTGCCCGAGCTTGGGACTCGACGCCTAGGGCGTCCGTCTCTTGTCGCGTGAGGCCCCAGCGCTCGGCAATGCGTTCAGCGGCTTCGAACTGCGTCGTGTACTCGTAGCGTTGGAAGTACGAGCGCGGCACTCCTTTGCCGACGCCCTGGGAAAGGCCCGAGCCGAGCGGGACCCTGCTCATCACCTCGACGCCGCACGCGACACCGACGTCCACCAAGCCCGATGCAATGAGGGCGTGGATGAAACTGCTCGCTTGCTGGGACGAGCCACACTGACAGTCGACGCTCGTCGCGGCAGTCGTCTCGGGAAGTCCGGCAGCCAACCACGCGGTCCTTGTCACGTTGAAGGCCTGTTGGCCGACTTGACTGATAATCCCGCCAATGACCTGGTCAACGGCGGCGGGATCGGCACCGGCGCGTCGCAGCACTTCGGCCTGCAGGCTACCAAGCAAGTCAGCCGAATGAAAGCCGGCCATTGAGCCGTTGCGTCGACCGATCGGCGAACGCGTCGCCTCGACGATGACGACATCATCGCCGTTCTTAATCTTGCCTACCATGAATTACCTCTCTTTCTTGCATTCTCGCGATCGGACTCTCGGACCGTGAGCGTCGAACGTCGACATAAAGGTCTCGCGTCTATTCCCACATTGGTACTTCCAAATACATCATGTTTTATCACATACTATCGATGGTGCTCAAGGGACCTGGCGGTTACCGCGCGCTCACCTTCGGGTGCTCTCCACATCACCGCGAACGCATCGCCGAGGTCAGCGCGTCGACAACTTCCCTGCTCGAAGGCACAGTCTCCATCTGACGAGTTCATCCGCACCCACCACTTGAATCGTGCCCGGATTGAAAGTGGCAATCGAGTTGGCGACAATTCATGTCCACGGAGAAGCCGGCGTCGTCGCGTGCGAACTGCTCGTCGGGCCCGAGCTCACGCGTGCACTTCGCCCGTGAGCAGGGAGCGGGCAATCACGATTCTCTGGATTTCGTTCGTGCCCTCGCCGATGCAGAGAAGCGGCGCGTCGCGGTAGTAGCGCTCAACGTGCCCTTCAGTGGAGTAGCCGTAGGCGCCGTGAATGCGCATTGCGTCCGTCGCATTCGCGAGCGCGGCTTCAGAGGCGACCAGTTTCGCCATACCAGCCTCGAGGTCGCAGCGGCGACCGGCGTCAAACGCTTCGGCGGCGAGCTCGACGAGCAATCGCGACGTGGTCACCCGACACGCCATGTCCGCGAGCTTCAACTGGATCGCCTGATGGTCGCCGATGGGCTTGCCCATCGTGTGACGCAGGCGGCTGTAGCTAAGCGCCGCTTCGAGGGCAGCGGTGGCGACTCCTACGCCTCGCGCGGCGATATTGATGCGTCCGAGTTCGAGAGCCCCGACCGTCTGCTGGAAGCCCCTCCCAGCTTCCAACCCGATGATGCGGTCGGCGGGAACGCGCACATCCTCAAAGACAAGCTCCACCGTGTCGACACCCTTGTAGCCCATCTTGCTCAGCTGCCGCGGCACGACGTACCCGTCAGCCTTGCGCACGACGAAGAGCGTCATTCCCTTGTGACGAGGTTTTGCCTCGGGGTCGGTCTTGACGAGCAACGCCAGGCAGTTGCCGTACTTGGCGTTGGTGATCCAGGTCTTCGTCCCGTTAATGACGTACTCGTCCCCCTCCCGACGTGCCACTGTGCGAATAGCTTGGAGGTCGCTGCCGCAGTCGGGCTCAGTGAGCGCAAGCCCGCCACGCCACTCACCCGCCGCGAGTAGGGGCAGCATCTCTACGCGCTGCTCGTCGGTGCCGAATCGTCGAATCAACTCCGCCATCATGAGGTGGGAGTTGAGGACACCGGTGAGTGAGATCCATACGCCCGAGATGGCTTCGACAATCTTTGCGTACGACGAGGCAGTCATGCCAAGTCCGCCGAACTCCTGAGGAATGGTCGCGCCAAATAGACCGAACTCGCGCATCTGCTCGACCATGGGCGTCGGATACTTGTCCGCATGCTCGTAGTCAAGGACCTCGGGCAACACGTCCTTCTCAAGCCACTGCGTAATGACACGCAAGAACGCGTCGACCTCCGCGTCGGTCGCCACCGCACCGGAACCTGCCATATTCCTAACCAACTCCTCAACAAGAAGTTCAGCGCCTCTGATATTGTAATACCGCAAACAATATACACCGGGCGTGAAGCCGCACGTAGCTTGCTGCGTAATGCAAATGGCCCCCCAAATGGGAACTCGAATCTAATGACCGAAGTGGCCCCTGTGCCCGAGATGGACGAAATCGCAGAGGAGTTGTCCGAATGGATTCGTGACAACTGGGACCCTGACATATCGCTCGGCGAATGGTGGGAGCGACTCGCGTTCGCCCGCTACGCAGTACCCCGCTGGCCGGCCGAATGGTTCGGCCGCGACTGGACACTGAAGCAATCTCACATCGCCACGGCGACCCTTCGTCAAATGAAGGTTCCCGGCCCACCGGCTGGGCTCGGCATCATGCTCGCCGGTCCGACCCTGCTGGCTCACGGCTCCCGGGCCCAAAAGGAGCGCTTCCTCCTCGAGATCGTGACTGGCAGGAGCAACTGGTGTCAGCTTTTCAGCGAGCCCGGCGCCGGTTCTGATCTCGCGTCTCTGCGCACGCGCGCCATGCGCCAGGGCGATTGCTGGGTGATCAACGGTCAAAAGGTTTGGACCTCCAACGGACAACTGGCCGATAACGGCATGCTGCTCGCACGCACCAGCGACGTGGAGTCGCGCCATCACGACATAACCTGGTTCGCCTTTGACATGAACCAACCCGGCGTCGACGTACGTCCCTTGCGCGAGATGACGGGTCGGTCTCTCTTCACCGAGGTCTTCATTGACGGCGCCATCGCCTACGACGAAGACGTGGTCGGAGGCCTTAACGCCGGATGGAGCGTGGCGAGGACGACCCTCGTGAACGAGCGAGAGGGGCTTGGGGGGGCAGGTGGAGCAGTGGGTGGCGTGCCCGGAGCACGCGGCGGAATGCTTAATTCGCGCGCGGGCGACTTCACGGTGGCTTCAGTCGGTCAAAGTTCGGGCACGTCACTCGTCATGAAGGGGCGGGCCTGCAACTCCATGCGTCAACTGGCGAGGCAACGGCCAGATTCCCTGACCCCTCTCGTCAGAGATCGCCTCACGTCCCTCTACGTTTTGGAAGAGGTCGCCCAGATGACCTACCGTCGCCTCGCCGCCGAGGGGGGACGCAACCCTAGCTTCAACTGTCTCGGGTCCATTAGCAAGATGCTGTCAGCGCGCTCGACGAAGCTCGCCCGCGATCTCGGCATGTCACTCCTGCAGGCAGAGGGAATGCTCTGGGCCAACGATCGCTCACTCGCTGGCATCATGCATGAGCACTTTCTTTTCAGCCCGGCCTCGACCATCTACGGCGGCACGGACCAGATCCAGTCGAACATAATCGCCGAACGCGTCCTTGGTCTCCCCCGCGACTCATCATGACTTCGTCCATCCTCGTTGACGGTGGCCTTTCTTTCCAAAGTGAGAACCTAGGCGCTGACGCGCTCGAACTCGAACGCGCCGGCTACGACGGCGCCTGGTCCGCCGAAACCGGTCACGATCCGCTGTTGATCGTCGCGGCGGCGGCGTCTACGACGACGAGGTTGGAACTCGGAACCGGCATCGTCGTGGCCTTCGCGCGCAGCCCTATGATCACCGCGACCATGGCCAATGACGTGCAGTTGCTTTCGCGCGGCCGACTCCTGCTCGGTCTTGGTTCGCAGATCAAACCCCACATCGAGAAGCGGTACTCCATGCCCTGGTCGCATCCGGCGCCTCGAATGCGAGAGTACGTCTTGGCGATGCACGCCATATGGTCGTGCTGGAATGAAGGAACGCCGCTCAATTTCCGTGGTGAGTTCTATCGCCACACGTTGATGTCGCCGTTTTTTAATCCCGGTCCGAATCCTTACGGCGCTCCCAAGGTGTACCTGGCGGCGGTCGGTGAACTGATGACCGAAGTCGCCGGCGAGGTCGCCGACGGGCTCTTGGTACATCCCTTCACCACCGAGCGCTACATCCGAGAGGTCACGCTGCCCGCGCTAGAACGCGGACTGGCGAAGTCCGGTCGCAACATCGAAGGTTTCCCGATTTCCTTCTCGGGGCTAGTGGCGACGGGGAGGACCGAGGTGGATCTCGCCGACGCAATCAACAAGGTCCGGGGTCAGATCGCCTTCTACGGTTCGACCCCGGCATACCGAGGGGTCCTCGAACTACATGGCTGGGGCGAACTGCAACAGGAGCTGAACACCCTTTCTAAGTCGGGTGAGTGGCAGAAGATGAGTGAACTCATTGATGACGACATGCTGAACGCTTTTAGCCTCGTTGCCGCACCGAACGAGGTAGGCGCTTTGGTTCGTGCGCGACTCCGTGACATCGTGAGTCGCTTCAGCATCTACGCGCCCTACGCCTTGAGCGACGACGATCGTCGCGACGTGGTCGGCGGACTACGCGCGTAAGAGCGATTCGTCGAATGGCGAATTCTCAAGTTGCTGAACACGGAAATCTAAGTTCGACGGGTGAGCTTGAGGGAGGAGCAGTGGTCCTGCCGGAACCTCGATTGTGTGAATTCACTAGATAGTCGATGGAAAACCGGCGGACATCGATTCTGAGGTTCCATCGTTTCTGGGATATAAAACTGACGGACATCGATGACTTGAACCCTCCCAACGCCGCACGCGTACCGCGACGCATCTTCGGAGATAAAGCGCGTGCGGACTGTGGCAGCGATGCGGCGCGACCCCATCAATTTCTTTCTGCGCTACTAAACGACAACGCTCAAGGGCGAAACCTATTGCGCGAAGAGTGCCCTAAGCGCGGGTCGACTCACTTTCATGGAAAGTGTCAATGGCAGTGTATCCACGATGACGACGCGAGTTGGTACTTCGTAGCGAGCCAGAACACCCTTCACGAAAACGAGTAGATCCTCCGTTGTTGTTGCCTCGAAATTTTCGCGGAGCACCACGGCGGCGACTGGTACAGCTCCGAGCCGCGCATCGTCGAGGCCGACCACAGCCACGTCGAACACGGCGGGGTGGTCTTTGAACGCGCGTTCGATTTTAGCCGGATGTATTTTGAAACCTCCGCGAGTGATCACGTCATCCATTCGACCGGTGATCCACAGGAATCCTTCATCGTCAATGACGGCAAGGTCTGTTGTGCGCACCCAGTTACCGTTTCCATTTGCTGCTTGAGGCGTAAGGACTTCGAGTATCCCTTCCTCACCGGCAGCCAGTACGTGAGCGTCAGCGGGATTCACCGTGCGCAACTGAACGTCCGCGTGCGGCCGCCCGCTCGAACCCGCGTGCGTCTTTCCATACCGTCGATAGTCCTCGGGTGACCAACTCGCGACTGCGCCCGCAAACTCGGTCGCACCGTACGTGGTCATGAAAGGAACTTGATATCGACGCTCGAACTCTTCTTGCAGTTCCGACGGTGTCGCCGTGGTACCGCCTCGTATGTAACGAAGTGAACGCAGCCGCGACGGTTCGATGTTGGCGTCGAGGATCATCCGCATTGCCGTTGGATTGACGTGGCCCAATCGAACTTCATACCGCTCTACCAAGGATGCCCAGAGGTGAGGATCAAAACGCTCCATGAGAATTACGGGTCGACCGACCGAGAGTGCTTCGATGGCCATCACGGCGCCGGATATGTGCCCGATCGGATGCCAGATCAGCGCTGGTCGCAACTGAGCTGGGAGCTTGGGCTGGCCAATCGGCTTCTTGACGACCAACTGCCCAATCGCTGAAGCCAGATTGTTGTAGCTGAGCGTGATGCGTTTCGGCACACCCGTGGTACCACTGGAGAGCATCGCTATGGCCGCCCCCGACCGGTCCGGCAGGTCTCGGTCCGACGCGCACTTACGAATGAACTTGAGTGGCGCCTCGCCACTTGTCAACTCGATAATCGCGGCCCCTGATCTAAGCGCAGCTTCCCAGACTTCGAAACGCTCCAGATCGTCGTGACTGGCCGCCATCACATGCAAGCCCAATCCCACGATGTCGTTTGCGAGATCCTGATCGGAGAACATCGGATTCAACGCAAAGTAGCAGTGGCCAAGGGCGATGGTGGCGTCGATGAGTGCCAAATGAGGGGGCCTATTTCTTGTGATGATACCGATCGACAAGCCACCCATTCGCTGGGTGCCAGTTGTTGCAGCTTCAAGTCCTTCTATCGCGGCTCTTACGTACGTCCATGGTCGAATGACATTTTCTACGATGATCGCATTATCGATGCCACCTTCCTCTATTAATCTTCGTACCGATTCGGAGAGGTAGTTGCTTCGCATCGACATAACAGCCAGCGTCGCTCAAGGAATGCGCGGAACGGGCCGTGCGAGTGTCAAAATTCCGGCCGGTGCGCCAATGGGCCGCCCGGTTCTTCTTCAATCCACACAGGCTCGCGTTTTTCTCGGAAGGCGGCAGGGCCCTCCTGGGCATCGGGATGCAGGTTCGCGTGCGCCATCAACATGGAATAGCCGAAGCGCAGCGCGTCGGTCATCGGCTTTTCGAGCCCTTGCCAGAGCACATATCGACTGATCGCCATTGCAGTCGGTGAGTTCTTCGCGATGAGGTGCGCGAGTTCCTTCGCGCGCTCGACCAACTGATCGTTCTCCACGATCTCAGTGACGAGGCCCAACGTTAATGCACGGTCCGCGTCGACGCGTTCGTGGCGGCCCATGAGCACCATTCGCAGTGCCGCCTCATGACCTATGCGGCGAGCAAGCACCAGAGATTCCGTCGCGCTCACCTGCCCCACACTGACGTGTGGATCAAGAAAGGTAGCTCTAGCGGCTGCGATAGAGAAGTCGCACTCAACGACGAAGTGCAAACCTCCTCCCGCGCAGACTCCGTTGACGGCGCACAGCGTGGGCTTCGTCACTCCGGCTTGCAGCGGCGTGAGGGCCAGGTCGCGCTCGAAAACGCTAGTCCTCTGTCGACCGGGACTGGCCAGTGTTGCCACATCTGCTCCAGTGCAGAAGGCTCGATCGCCGCTACCGGTCACGACGCCGACTCGAATGTCCCTAGAGTCTTCAAAGAGGCGCCAAAACTTGGCGAGTTCGACGCCCATGGTTGGGGAGATGGAGTTCATTCGATCCGGGCGATTCAATGTGACGATAGCGACGGCACCGTCGACTTCGACGTCCAACGTCTCCCAAGGTCCTGCGAGTTCCATTGAGTCTCCCACCTTTGAGCCCCCAAAAGTACTTAGAGGCAACACAGTATCCTATGTTACAGTGAGCAAGCGGCAATGTCCTGAGGGATGACGCGCGTTGAGATTCGCGACCGAGCGGTTCAATCCAAGCAATGCTCTTCTTCTCTTCCTAAAGGCCGTCTTTGAAGAAAAGATCGTGTGACGCCTTCGACTAGAGAGGAGATGTAGATGAACCCAGAACTCACCGAGGAACAAGAGCTGTTGAAGGCGACCTCACGAATGTTCCTGGAAGATTCGCTTTCTCTCGATGCACTTCGGCACCGACCAGTGAACGATGCGGCACTTAGGAGGGATTTTTGGTCCCGCGCCGCCGGCCTGGGCTGGACGTCAATGTTCGTTCCCGACGACTTGAATGATGCTCTTTCCGACCAGCCCGTGCGCGACCTAGCCATCGTTGCCGAGGAAGCGGGACGTTGTCTCGAGTCTGGTGGACTTCTCGAATGCAATGTCGTGGCGTACGCGCTAGTGAACGCGGGCGGCCGCGAGTTGAAGGGGCGTCTTCTCCCGGGGCTCTGCGACGGGTCAATCACCGCGTCGTGGGCCTTCGCCGAGGGAATCGACGGGTGGTGGAAGTCCGACGTTCAAACCAGGGCAACAGTTCAAGGTGACGTGTACGTTCTCAATGGCCGGAAATCAACCGTGGTCAACGCCATGAGCGCCGACTACTTTCTTATAACAGCGCTTGTAGGCGACGAACTTGCTCAGTTCATCCTTCCTCGAGACGCTGAAGGTGTGACGATCACGAAACTCGAGGCGCTCGATCTCAGTCGAGACTTCGGCGACCTATCGCTCCATAACGTTCACGTCGCCAGGAGCTTCAGGGTCGGCGCGCCTGGCGAGTCGACCGATAGGGCAGTCGACCGGCAGTGGCTCCTTGCAATCACACTGCAGTGCGCACAGATGGCTGGCATGTTGGAGCGCGTCTTCAACTTGACAATTGATTACGCTCAGGACCGCTACGCCTTCGGTAGGCCCATCGCCTCGTATCAAGCACTGAAGCATCGTCTGGCCGATCACAAGGTATGGGTTGAAGCGGCACTGGGCCTCTCGACCGGCCTCACCGAAGCATTTGCGGACGGCACATCGAACCTACAAGAGCTCGCGTGTGTAGCGAAGGCCCATGTGGGCGACCGGTCCGTCGAAGTTATCTCGGACTGCGCTCAGATCTTTGGCGGGATCTCGATGACCTGGGAGCACGACCTGCATCTCTTCTTGCGGCGCGCCACCGTGGATCGAGTGCTGTATGGATCTCCGATACAGCTTCGCGAACGAATCTGTGAACTCGTGGGGCTGCGATGACTGGCGCGACCGTAGAGCACACCGGTGTCGAGGACTTGGAGAGCTTCCGCGCCCGCGCTCGCACTTGGGCGATTGAGAATCTACCTGTGGCCGTTGACAACGCGCAATCCCGGGCTGACACAGAAGACCACATCAAGCAGGTCGCGAAAGCTCGAGCGACGCAGCGTCTCGTCTTTGACGGCGGGTTCGCTGGTCTGCGCTACCCCAAAGAATATGGCGGGCAGGGACTCGCTCGCGATCACCAGCTCGCCTGGCGTGAGGCGACATCTGATCGGGACATCGGGTGTCTCAGTCATTTCAGAGTGACCCATGGCATCATGGGTCCCACCCTGCTTGAGTTCGGCTCAGAGGAGCAAAGGCAACGACACATCCCAGCGATGCTGTGCGGTGATGAATTATGGGTGCAATTCCTCTCCGAATCGAGTGCAGGTTCGGACCTCGCGTCACTCCTGACTCGCGCGCAACGCTCAAGCGATGTATACGTGCTCAACGGTTCGAAAATCTGGAGCACCTTCGCGCAAGTGTCGGATTACGCGCTAGTTCTAGCGCGAACGAATCTCGACGTGCCAAAGCACAGCGGGTTGTCTATGTTCATCCTGCCAATTCGCACCGAGGGCGTAACTCTTCGCACCATTCAACTGGCCACTGGTAGCGCAGAATTCTGCGAAGAATTCTTCGATGACGTTCAAATTCCAGTGACCGATATTGTCGGGCAGGAGAATGACGGCTGGAACGTTGTCATGCGACTCTTCTTCCACGAGCGGAACACGGTTGGCGGAAACAGCCTGAACGACCAAGACGCCGCTGGCGTCGGAGAAAGCGCGCTAAGTACCGAAGAGCAGCTCATCTCGCTTGCTCGTTCGGTGGGGAACTTCAAAGACACCCACACTCGCCAACTGATTGGCGAAGCGCTCGTCTTGGACCGACTCGCCGACTACACAATCCTACGCGTGAACACTCTGATGAAGTCGGGCGCCATGCCCGAATCCGGGGCGTCGATCTTGAAGCTCATGAGATCAATGTCAAAGTATCGCTTTAAAGAGATCGCTCTCGAAGTCGGAGGAACGCAGGTCATGTTCGGCGGCCCCGAAGACGAGATAGGCGGACACGGACACCGGTGGCTCGTCGCGCGGGTAGGAACCATAGCTGGGGGCAGCAACGAAATGCAGCGCAATGCCATCAGCGAACGGGTACTCGGGTTACCTCGCGATTCGTCGCCGGACACTCTGATCCCTTTCCGCGACGTACTAGCCCAACGTAAACGCTAGAGCGGACGCGTGCCTCCGCTGTCGCAGGAAATTGAAGTTATGGACATTCTCACCATTCGCGATCAATAGTGGGAAGTGGCGAACACGGCGAACGTAGCGACTTATCTTGATCATAGTCTCACCGGTCTTCACGACCCCCAAAAAAAGAAAAGTTGGGGTCACGGCCCGATCTGAGAGCACCCACAGACATGGCGCGACGTTGCTGCGGTAACGAACTTGACGCTCTCTATCACTCAAAGAAGGGGAAACTCATCTACCAACACGGTCAGTGAAGATAACTTCTTGAACGACACAGGCATCACAGCGCGTTCAGGAATCAGATACTTCGACGCGATGGTCAGCAAGGTCATAAGTCCCCCGACACGTCACCTCGAAGCTGAAGCAGTCCGCTGTCCATGACGATGTCGTCGTTCTGCGTTGTTGTGCGGAATCGGTAAGCGTGGGGAAAATGTTCGGAATCGTCCCAGATCGAAACTGTGAGGATGTCTCCTGGGAATACTGGCTTCGAAAATCTCGCGCTGATCGAACCAAAGAGACCCGGATTCGACTCGCAAAGCGAATGAAGCAGTCCTCGTCCCGTAAAGCCGTAGGTACACAGCCCATGCAGGATTGGCTTTGGAAATCCCGCCCTAGCGGCGAAAGTTGGATCGGAGTGCAGCGGGTTCCGGTCTCCTGACAATCGGTATATGAGTGCCTGATCAACACGGGTTTCAAGTGTCAATGCTACGTCCGGTGGGCGTTCGGGCATTGGCTCGGACGAAAGGGTTGGCGTTACATCATCGCTTAACTCTTTGGGGCCGCCAAAACCGCCACTACCCTTTATGAAGAGCCCCATGCGCGCGCTAAAGAGTATTTCGTTAGAGCCGGCGTTGTGGCCCACGGTTTCCATCACGACGAGACACCCAGAGCCCTTGTCGAGGACGCCGAGCAAAGTGGTGGCAATCGAGACTGAACCAGCGGCAGGAAGTAAGTCGAAGAGGGTTACCGACTGCTCGCCGTGAACCAGTTTGCTTCGATCGACAGTGGTGAGGTCGACGACACCAGCGAAGTTAGGGCGGATGATGCTGGCGAACGTTGGCAGAACTTGTTGGGTTACTCCCATGGAATCTTCGGTCGTGAATTCGAGCTCGAAGCCCACGGGATCTTTAGCACCCGCACCGACGCCGATAGCGTACAAAATGGCGTCTCGCGCATCCCAACTTCGTTGAACCAGTTGCGATGTCGCGCCAACTTCACCCAAAGAATTCACTTACTCCTCCCTTCATAGCTACACCGTCCATGTTTCTCATTGCCGACCAGGAATATTGCCGCGCATTCGATCGCAATTTTCCTTGATTAATCTTCTGCGTAATGCGTAATACTGTATCGTTATATATGAAACGGGTCATGGGCTGAATAACGAGTAGTTGGATCGGGAGAGATGCCAGCTACACAATGCGAACCCATCGAGGTGTCGAAGCCACAAGGCACAGAGTGTGGACGCGCTGTGGGTTGAGATATTGAACTCCCATTCCGACCTCCGCCGGAGGTGAACGATGCCTCAAAATGCCGGTAGATGAATCAACCCCAATGCATAAATTGTGAGAATCCGTCGAATGAAAGAGATTAAGGGGACAGGTGCAACATGGTTGACATAGAGCGACGGAGCGACTCCGAGCACGAGCTTGATGCACCACCCTGGCGCCGTTTCGAGTCCACTTTGATGGCCACTTCCAAGTCAATACGGCGCGCCTACGACATGCTATTTGCTGAAATTGGTCTCAACCTGTCCGAGGCGTGTCTCCTTGAATATGTGGTTGAGCATGGACCGATGACTCAGACTCAGGTAGCTGAGAGAATTGGAATGGGCCGAGCTCCGGCGGGCTCGATTGTCGACAATTTAAGCAGCCGCTCCCTGTTGCGCCGCACCCCTGACGCCACCGATCGTCGCGTTTGGCTGCTCACTGCAACCGATGAGGGAATGAATCTCGCCGTGAGAATCGGGAAAGTCGATAAAGAACTTCGGACCAAGATGCGTCAGGGTCTAAGTCAAGTCGAGCGGGAACTCTTGGCGGACATCCTGATTCGAATTCAGAGCAACCTCGCCGGCGTCTTGTCGTAACAGCCAACCTAAGTGATGTCTCGACGATTGGCCTCAGTCGGCGTTGCTGGAGTCAGAGTCGTTCCGATCTCCGCTTCGCTGCAAACCTGACCAACCTCGTCGACACTTCGGCAACGATACGATCCGATTGAACGTTGGTGGATGCATTTCTCTCTGGTCAGCTCACGAGGAGTCCTAGACATCGAAGCTTTCCTTCCAAGTTTGTGTGAAGGTCAAGAGGGAATCGCGAAAGCAATCTTGACAGCGAACCGGAAGAAGCGCGCAGATTCATAGGAGGCGACGCAACCACACCATTTCTCCGTCGGCAGTCGCATGGGCGTGAACACAACCCTCCTAATCGGCTCGACCACCCGTGAATTCGCAAGCCTCGTACTCTCGTGTACCGCCTATGAGGAGCCTGCGGCCGATCCTTCAAATATCGAGATATTCCGACAATAGGTTGCGATGGTAGACAGCATCGCCCAGGAACATTTCAGACGTCTTCGCTCTACGCAAAAAGAGGTGACCGTCGTTGTCCCATGTGAAACCGACTCCTCCATGTATTTGGATATTCTCCGCAGCTGCATGTGTGAACGCATCGGAGCAATAAGACTTAGCCATTGACGCCGCCAGGGCCACTTCGTCCATGCATTCGTCGACGGTCCAGGCTGCGTAGCGCGCTACGGCTCCGGCTGACTCAGTTTCAAGATAGATCGTGGCGCATTTGTGCTTGATGGCCTGAAAGCTCCCGATATATCGACCAAACTGTTGCCGAGTCTTCGCATACTCCACGCTGATCTCGAGAAGCCGTTTCGCCCCGCCCACCTGCTCACCCGAAAGAGAGATCGCTGCTGTCACGAGCCACGCGTTGATCCACTTTTGGGCACGACCGGCGGTGCCGATCAATCGGGCAGGTGCTCGTTCGAATTTGAGTCGCGACTGCTTTCGAGTGGCGTCCATCACGTCAAGTGGAACTCTTGACAGTCCCTCCGCTGTGCCTTCGACCGCAAATAGACTCAGCCCCTCGACCGTATTCGCGATCACCAGTACGAGTTCCGCGAGGTTGCCGTCAATTACGAACGGCTTGACGCCGCTCACTCTCCACTGCTCGCCGTCCAGGCAAGCGCGAGTAACCACGTTGTCGAGCCGCCAGGACTCATCTGCTTCGACGAATGCGACAGTAGCGATGAGATTACCTGACGCGATTCGAGTGAGGTACTCCGCCTTCGCAGTCTCGTCGTCGCACTGGACGAGAAGTCCCGCAGCGAGTGCAACCGTCGAAAAATAGGGCCCACTGTACAGTGAACGCCCAAGCTCTTCAAAAACAATCAGCTGCTCAATCATCCCGAATCCGGAACCGCCGTATTGTTCGGGCAATGAAAGTCCCTGCAGGCCAAGCTGTTCTGCCATTTGACGCCAGACCTCGAGGTCAAAGCCATTGACCGACGCCATCGCTTCACGAACGGAGAGCATCGGCGACTTTGCATCAAGAAACGAACGGACAGTCTCTCGAAGAGCAGTTAAATCTTCCTCGGAAGAGACGTTCGCAGTCAGCGACATTGTGGCTCCTTGCAGCCGTGGCCCATTTTTGCCATTGTATGCAACATTACTGTTCCTGTCAACGAGAGCGGAACTCGATACCAAGTAAGGCGAGCACGCTATCTAACTTGAACTTCTCGGCGACGCGATCGTACCTTGTGCTTTCGAATGCGCCTTGCGCCACGCTTCGACGGCCTCACTGTGCTCGGGAAGCATGCGCGACACCTGCTCGTACGCCAACGCAAGATCGAGCACGTCGTGTGAAGCTGCCTTCACCTGTTGATTGAGTGCCGCCTTGGTTGCTCTCATCGCGAACGACGGCTGGCTCTTCAGCACTGTCGCCAGGTTCTCCACTTCGCCGTCCAACTCTTCCGGCGTAACGACGCGCAAGATCATGCCAATGCGAGCTGCCTCATGAGCGTCGATGATGCGGCCGGTAAGTAGCAACTCTTTCGCTCGCTGCGGGCCTATCAACAATGGAAGAATGAGGACTACGCCGTCACCGGCCACAGCGCCTAAATTGACGTGCGTGTCGCCAAACTTGGAATTATCCGAGGCGATCGTGAAATCGGCGAGCAGCGCAATGGTGAGGCCGAGTCCTATAGCAGCGCCTTTTACCTTCGCGATGATCGGCTTCTCCGTTGCGATAATGGCATCGACGAGACGAGCTCCACGACGACGAACGCGCGTGTCTGCTTTTGACCCAAAAGTGCCGATATCGCCACCTGCACAAAAGGCACCTGGCGAACCAGTAATGATGACGACACTTGTAGACTCTTCTTCGTCGCAAGCTTCGAATGCGTTTGTCAGCGCGACAATCGAGGCCGCGTCCAGCGCATTTCTCCGCGCGGGCTCGTGCAAGGTGATGCGAGAAACCCCCTCGCCGTGTTGGATCAGAATCCGTTTACTCATGTTCGGCCCCGCTAACATCGCTCAATTGTTTTGATAGGGAATTCTGCCAAGCATCATGATTGACCCACTGGGGTGACTCGGGGCTCTTGAGGCAGTTGCAACACTTGATCGGCGATCGTATTACGCTGGATTTCTGAAGTGCCGGCTGTGATCGTGCACGAGCGGTAGTACAGGTATTGCTGCGAGCGGCGGCTCTCCTCGGTCACGCCGTCCATTCCCAACATTCTCAGCGACACGTCATGCATGCGTTGGGAGAGCTCGCTCCAATACAACTTTATGAGCGAACCCGTCGGTCCGGGCTCCCCAGTGCTTTCGAGAGAATCTAGCGCGGACTTGAGATGAATACGATAAATTCCTAATTCACAATACGCCTTAGCCAGCGCTTGGCGCGTAACTTCGTCCACCTTTTCCGTGCGCGCCTGACGCAGTAGCTCCTCTAAGAGACGGCTGTGATTGATCAACTGACGAGGTGATGACGTGCGCTCGTGCCCGATAGTGGTGCGCATCACCTTCCAGCCTTCGGACGGGTCACCAACGACTTGATTGTCAGGCACGAAGGCGCCGTCGATAAACACCTCACAGAATTCGGCACTGCCTGTCATCTGACGAAGTGGCTGCGTTTCCACCCCGTCTTGATGCATGTCAAGCAAGAAATAGCCGATCTGGCGCCGCTCGTTTGATTGACTCGTTCGCGCGAGAAGCACACCGTAGTCCGCGTAGTGGCCGTAGCTCGTCCAAGTCTTCTGACCCGAGATCCGCCAGCCTCCAGCCACTTTGGTCGCTTTCGTCTTCATCGATCCAAGGTCAGAACCCGCGTCGGGTTCGCTGAAAAGCTGACACCAATGATCTTCGGCCGTAAGAATCCGTGCGAGGTAGCTCGCTTTCTGCTCAGGAGTGCCCCACTGCAATAGGACAGGCCCAGCCAGGTTCACCCCCACACGATTCAGAATCTCTGGAGCATCCGCCAGAGCCATCTCTTCTTGAACGATGTAGTTATCGATCAAGCTTAAACCGCGACCGCCCCACTCGGTGGGCCAATGAACGCCCACTAGATGTGCGTCCGCGAGTGAACGTTGCCAACGACGCTGAAATTCAACTTGATCGTCAAGTGATTCGAGAATGGGTTCACGAACACAATTCTTTTCCATCCAGTCGCGGACCTCTTGACGGAACCGCTCCTGGACTTCAGAGAAACCAAGATTCATTGCCATGTAAAAATCTCCCCGACAGTGGACCGACCTATTGCGGCCAAGTCAACCGGACCATAGGTCGAATATCCCACTCCACCGTCGAGAAACGGAATTTGATCAAAACTCTTCATAATCCATCATTGCAAGGATAGCCTAATAAGATAGGATCATTCACGATGACGGCTTGGGACTCGTCGGCTGGTTCGTGGGAGAGATGCGTGGCAGTCACCGAAATATGTTTTCTCGATTTCAGGCGATTTTCGCTTGGCAGCCGAGATTCGAGGGAATCTCGTTCTCCTCTAACACGGCGCCACGCAGGTCCGACCTGCCTTAGATTGCACCGCCGCCGCCATAGCCAAGAACGCGTTGCGCCCAATGTGGTTCTACTTGCGCCAACACCCAACACGAATGAGCGCCCTCGCGCAGTCGTTACTTATTTGTCAATTTCCGTGGCACGGTCGATGTAACCATGACGGAGGCTGGTCAAGTTCCTCGCGTGGTGCTGATCGAGCACGGCAGCGTCCTCGAAATACGTCTTAATCGTCCCGAGAAACTCAACGCGATCGACGATGCCATGCTCACTGAGTTGATTGCCGCCGGAGATGGACTCTCTCAAAATCGAGCGGTTCGCGCGGTCGTACTTTCCGGCGAGGGTCGGGGCTTTTGCTCGGGTCGCGATCTCGCGGCCCTGAGACACAATGATGGAATTCGAAGAAGACCGGACCGCCGACCCGAGAAAGTCACGAATCGCAGCCAGCACGCCGCGTGGCTGTGGACCGAACTAGCGATACCCGTCATCGCCGCCCTACACGGCGTTGTATTTGGCGGCGGACTGCAGATCGCCCTCGGAGCAGATATTCGCATCGTGAGCTCCGAAGCCAGGTTGTCCGCGCTCGAAGTTCGCTGGGGACTCACCCCGGACATCACTGGCACATATACCATGCCTCGACTGGTAGGGCTGGACGTCGCGAAGGAGATGATTTGGACAGGTCGCATGGTCGATGGCGAAGAGGCCGTTCGCATCGGACTCGCGACAAGATTGGCTGAGGACCCCCGAAAAGAAGCCTTGGCATTGGCGCAAACCATCGCGTCCCAAAACCCAGAAGCAATACGTGCAGCAAAACGTCTTCTCGGTGCCTCGCTCCTTCGTACTCCTGAAGAACAATTTCTCGATGAGGAGTCCACTATCGCTTCGCTCCGTGGAACTGTAAATCAGTTGGAATCAATTGGGTCATACATTGAAAAGCGCTCACCCATTTATCACGATCTCCTCGACACCTAGAGATACGGCAAGCGTGCTGCATCTGCAATTACCAGGTCCTTGAATGACTATTCAGTTTGACAAATGGGTTCTGCGAGTGAGAGTTCCGAGGCGGTCCGGTTGGACAAAGTCACCGCCAATCTTTCGTCCAAACGGGCAACAATCGTATTGGGCGCTTCAACCATCCTCATGAGTCGCAATTCGTCGCGCAACCAAATCAGCAGGTTCACCGAAGACGATCCTGAGACGAAGCGAGGACCTAGTGACAAGTCCGTCGCCAATGCAATGCCTGACACGGCGTAATAACGATGCCGCCCTGCCCTTACGCGAGAGTCTGAGTCATAGAAGCTGGGGAAATCACCTTGGATCCCTCGCGCCGATTCACGTGATAATCGCTGAGAGCGGGACCTATCCACATTTCTCTCGCGACCGTCGGAGGACGTGGATACTGGAACAATGGCCGCCCCGTGATTCCGCGATAGTAGCCATGCGCGTCTTGAACGACTTGAAACACAGTTTCGGCGAGGTCGGCATCGAGTGCGTCGTTATATTCTCGCATTGCTTCCTCCGCAACGTCGATAGCCGTGATTCCCTCTTCGACCATCACCCTTAAGGAAGTCACAATATATCGAAGTTGCTGTTCGATGCTCGTGCTATGTCCAATGCCGCCGCCCACAGGACCGCTATTTGGGCCGCACGTCATGAACAGGTTCGGCATCCCCGCAACACTGATTCCTTTATATGCGCGAGGTTCATCACCGAACAGTTCTTGGATAGTTTTTTTGTCACGACCGATGACATCGATGTTTCGGAGAAACTCCAAAGAGAATCCGGTTGCCATCACGACCACGTCGCAAGGAATAACAGTTCCGTCTGAAAGAATGACCGAGTCTGATAGGTAATGATCGATAGTCCCTTCATGAATGTGGACGTTGCTTCGCTTTACTGCGTCATAGAAGCCGCAATCAAGAATCGGACGCTTCGCAAAAAAAGGATATGTAGGCTTGAGAATCTCCAATAGGTCCGGACGATCATCGAATTTCTGATTCATGTAATCGATACATACCTGAATGAACCTGCCGTTTTCCTCCGAAATGGTGTCGTGTGTGGCTTGCCAATCCCGATCGACTCGAAGTGCCTTTTCAGTTCCCCCAATGGCCCGTTGCTCACTGACTCGGGACCATTGCATGTAGAAGGGCACGTTCTCCTGTCCCCATCGCTCCATTTCAGGAACACTAAGCCCCACCTTTCCGGGTGGCAAAACCCAGTTAGCCTGTCGTTGGATGATGGTCAGATCCTTGACGATGGGTGAAATGGCGGCCGCAACCTGGGCAGCCGTACAACCAGTACCAACAAGCACAACGTTCTTTCCCGACAAGTCGAGAGTTTCGTCCCATTCAGCCGAATGAACAATAGTTCCCTCAAAATCAGATTGACCTGTAAAGGACGGCTTCACGGGGCTTGTCAAAAACCCAAGAGCCGTAATCACTGCGTTGGCGTGGTATGTGACGGACGTGCCGTTCTGCTCAGCATGGACCACCCACTCCTGCGCAGCCTCATTCCATTCAAGACTGAGTACTCGGGTGTTGAAGTCGACATGTTCCACGACTCCAAAGCGTTCGGAGACATCTTTAAGGTAGGCGAGGTACTCCCCGCCCTCGGGATAGTACTTTGACCAAGATGGATTAAGAGCGAAGGACAAAGAGTAACGATGACTGGGCGTATCAACGGCTGCGCCCGGGTATCGATTTATTGCCCACGTCCCACCAACCTCGTCACGCGCTTCTAAAATCCGATAGTCAAATCCGGCAGCATTGAGCTCTACGCCAGCAGCGATACCCGTCATTCCTGCGCCGATAACGAGCACGCTGAAATCATTTGGGTCGACTCGGGAGGGGCGTTGCTCACCGGGAAAGCGCACCTGGTCCCGCAGAAGCGGGACCATTGACTCGTCCACTGGCTCCCCAATGCATACTCCGACCATCTTGCGAAACTGGGCGTCGTCTACACTCGACATTTTCGGCTGACCATCCTGGTTCAAAGCTTCAAATACGGCGGTACGAATCCTCTCGATCGCCTCTGGCTCTGACTTCCCCGCCTCTGGAGCCGGGCGCATAGCTGGGCCGAACTCGTCTAAGTACTCCCATTTCCCAGTCAAGTGCACCAAGCACATCAATAAGATTGTGGGATTCAATTCCTTGATCCTGCTATGCAGCTCCAACTGTTGCTCCTGACTATTCTGCGTCGCCATTATTTGCAGTCCTCCTGCTGATCCTGGATAACGATTGGCGCTATGTATGACGAAGTTGTCTGACTTAGTGAGCGCACCTCAGTTCTGGTTTCGTCGGCCGGGACTTGCTTCGGTTGCACCGTGTCTGATTGGATCTGAACCTCTCCAGCATCAACGACCCCGTCCGACATTCTTGAGGATGCAGAGGCTGGAATTCGAATAGACAAAAGTCCGCCACTCTGGACTGGACTTCGTCGTTGCTTGATGAGGTCCCACGTTCCTGTTAGGCCGCGGGGTGCGACCAACGCCATCACTAGAAAGATGGCCGCAAATGTAAGCTGCGTTGCTCCGGGATTGCTGTTCGACAGATTCGAGGCTTCTTGCGTTACGTAAGTAATCAAGATGGCCGCCGCGAGCGTCCCCCACGGTCGAGTGGCACCACCAACTAGTGCAACGACCAAGATTTGAAATAAGGCCAACGAACCCAAGAACAGATCTGGCGAGGTCAGCAAGAAGTACTGAGCGTAGACGACTCCTGCGGGTGCGGCGATTGCTGCTGAGATCAGGAATACGCCTAATCGAAGTCGCGCAGTTGCAATACCAGCTGATTCTGCAGCTTCAGGCGCATCCTTGATTGCAGTTGCGAACATACCAAACCGACTGCGCTTCCACCACATCCAAAAGCCGATGATGAGAACGTTCAACATGAGAAAGATACGTGCGAAATCGGCACCGCTGGCGAACTGCATTGCGCTAAAGGTGATGTGCGCTGGCGAATTTGAGAAAAGCCCGACCGCACTCCCCAGTGGCGTTATGGCAATCAGGATCGGGGTCGCGGCTTCGGCGACGATCAACGTCACGAGCGCCGTGATTACTGCCCCACCCCCGATGCGTGTAGCCACCAAAGCAATGGGCAAGGCAACGAGTACGGCAAGGACTGGAGCAATTAGCAGCGAGATCCACGGCGACACTCCGTAGGTGTTGTACAGGTACACACTGGTGTAACCGCCAACCGCTATGAAAACTGGTTGAGCTAAAGAAAACATTCCCAATGACCCGAAAAGGAAATTAAACGAAAGGCCACCAATCGAGTAGTAGAGCGCGAGTATTAGAAGGCTTACGGTCCAGGGATTTGCGACACTGATTATCAGCCAGCCGCATGCCAAAACAGCGAAAAGCCCCAAGAACCCTCGAAGCTGGGTCAGGCGCTGCGTCCTCCAGAGCTTTGTCAAAATGCGACCTGCTTTGGCCGGATCATTAAATAGGCGAGAATGATTAGCAATGGTGCAAGCGTTGTCCAGTAAGACGACAGATAGCCTCCCGTTAGCGAGTCAATTACTCCGATTACTAAGCCCGCGGTGACCGCCCCCGCGGTGCTGCCAACACCACCGATGACCACGACTGCAAACGCCGATGTAAGGAACGTTGTTCCGGCTTCAGGCGTCAGCACAGTAAATGGCGCTATGAGGATCCCCGCTAAGCCAGCTACAACGATCGAGAGGACCAACGCGGCTCGCCGTGCGACAGGAACTCGGATGCCGTAGAGTCCAGCGACCATCGGGTCCTGAGCGGTTGCACGTAGTGCGCGACCCCATCTTGAGTTCCGAAGCGTGAAGTATAAGGCGCCTGCAATCGCAAATGTACTGATTGCTGCCACCAGTTGGGTCCATGGAATGCCGATACCAACTACAAAGACAATGCCAATACTTACCCCGCTTAGAGTGCGGGGATTGTCGGTATATAACGCCTCAAGTAATCCATTGATCAGGAGAAGGAGGGCGAGCCCTACGAGGAGCTCGCCCACCTCTCCAATTTTCCGCGCTCGACGTTCAAATATTTCGGCAGTTGCCAGTCCAGCCAACACGAAGAACCCCAGCGCGGGAATCAAAGTGAGATATGGGCTTAGCCGCCATGTGACGTATGCCTCGTAACCGATGTACATGCCGACCGCCACAAAGGCACCATGCGCAAAATTTGCGACCTTTGCCACGCCAAGCACTAGCGTAAATCCCACAGCTACGAGACTCAGGACGGCTCCTGCAAGGAGTCCGAGGACTAGCAGTTGTCCGAAATACATGTTCTACGCCTCGCACCTATCTGGGTTCGACTAACCGGAATATGGCTGAAGCGGCGCTTGCTTTATCGCGGTCGGGTATACATACTGCACCTGGCCGCCCTGATCTTGCAGCCAAAACCAAGGCTGATTTGTCAAGACACCATTATTCGCGAAGTGGACGCTCAGTGGGAAAACATTTCCATTGGCGGCCGTCAACGTGACTTGATGAAGTGCCTTCGAGATTTGGGCACCCTTTGTACTTTTGGCCTTCTGCAGAGCAAGTGCAATCGTCATTACCGCTGAATAGCTGACCCAGGCAGAAAGACTTGGAGCTGAGCCAGTCTTACTTTGAAAGAGACTATTGAACTTCTTGAGGGCAACTGAGTTCGAGGGCGGTGCGCTCTTGTCGCCGAAGATTTGACCGGCTGCTTGGGGACCTAGCTGTGAAACAGTGAGCGAATCCACAGCCGTACTCAGAAAGGCCTGAGCGGTCGTGGGAATTGTTGTCTTGAACAACCGCTGCAAGGCAACGGCGTCGTTCGGGTATCCGGCATTGAACAAGATATTGGGCTTGTTAGAAGTCATGCTAAGCGCAATGGAGGAGAAGTCTGTCGTGGTGGGCGGGTAGCTCACGTTGCTGACAACATTAAACTCATGCGAAGCATTGTTAAGTGCCAGCCAAGCGGCGTAGAATTCTACGCCAAACGTCGAATCATTGATTGAAACTCCGACAGTGGGATGTGCGATATTCAGGCTGCTCGCGACGAATTTCATCATGTTGTAGTAGTTCTGAGCAAGACCCGACGTGGTATTCATCAGAAACACGTTGCTGTAGCCACGCTTGATAAGTTCGTCCGCTGTGGCAAGGCTGATCAGCGGGATGCCGGCGCGGTGCGTGATGGACGACTCCGCGATCACGGTGTCGCTGATGGTTCCACCGAAAATCGCCGTACATTTTTCGGCGACGGCCGCGTTGGCCTCGGGTGGACCCATATCAGGATTGCTCTGCGTATCGAACTTCTGAACCACTAACTTCGCGCCACCAAGAGACTTAATCCCGCCCGAAGCGTTGACAATGTCTGCCGCGATTCTCCCGCCATTAAATTCGGTAGGACCACCGGCACCTTGAACACCGCTAAAGTCTGAGACGTCACAAATCTTGACAGTCTTTACCTTTGCGCGCGTGCTTGCACCAACCGTCGGCGCAGTGAGGCCAACTACGGTCAGCGCCAAGACCAATGTCCCAGCAACTGCCAACACGAATGGCCGCCTATTAACTTTCATTTTATTTCTCCCCTATTTCTTGTTTGATTGGCTTGTTTTATTACTTCTTTGATTACTTTGTTGCGAATTGCTTTGCCAATATCCCTCATTGACCGAATACGATTTGAGCTATATCGTCAGCATCTGCTCGTCCGACCGGTTTGTTGTCCGTGATGCGACCGGCCCGCATAAAGATCAAATTGTCCGCGATGTCAGCGACGGCGGCATTCTGTTCTGCTAGCAATACGCCGAGCCCGAGATCAACGCTCAATGAGTGAATGGCTCCAAACATTTGCGAGACAATCAGAGGGGCCAGGCCTTCTGAGGGTTCGTCGAGCATGAGGATTCTGGGCTTCGCCATCAATCCCCGTCCGATCGAAACCATTTGTTGTTGCCCGCCAGAAAGTTCCTTTGCTTTGTCGTGCCGTTTCGCGCTAAGGAATGGGAACAGGCTGAAGACTTGCTCGAGGCTTTCTTTACGATCGGACTTACTTCGAAGGTGGCCACCGACTAGCAGGTTGTCCAGGACAGATAGCGACGGGAAAAGACCTCTCCGTTCTGGAATGAGGACTATGCCCTCTTTGCACCGTTCCCAGGACGAAGATCCTGTCACGTCACGCTCGCCAAGGCGGATATTGCCTGATTCCACCGGCAGTGCTCCACCGAGACAAGACAGGAGACTTGATTTACCCGCGCCATTCAAACCAACGATTCCTACGATCTGCTGACGGGACACTTGGAACGAAACGCCGTCCACCACTCTCAAGGGGCCCCGCCGGACACACAAGGTGTCCACTTCAAGCTTGGCTATGTTGTCCAAGATAGCTCTCCACTACTAGCGGATCCGAGAACACCTCTTCAGGGGTCCCCTTACTTATCACTCGTCCCGCATCAATCGCAATCACCCGATCAGCGACGGATCGGATGGCGTGCACATTGTGCTCAATGACAAGAATCGTTATCCCGTCTTTCTGAAGCTGCCTCACAAGTGCGATCAGTTCATCGACTTCGTCGGCACTGGAGCCACTGAATATTTCGTCCAGCAATAGGACCGAGGGTCCTGTGGCTAACGCTCGTCCCAATTCGACTCGTTTGGCTTCTACTGCGTTCAAGTCGGCCCCGAGCTTGTTACTCAGCCGACCCAATCCGAGGTATTCTACGATCCTGAGAATGCGTAATTCTGTCTCGCCAGAACGGCCTCCACTCGCCAAAGCCGCAGCACGGAGATTGTCGACAACCGAAAGCGAACGAAACGGCTGAGTCAACTGAAAGGTTCGACCAATACCCAGACGAGCGCGCTTGTAAGGGGGCTTTCGTGTTATATCACGGCTTCGAAACACGATCCTGCCTGAACTTGGCGGAAACGTCCCCGCGATCAGATTGAACAACGTTGTCTTTCCTGCCCCGTTTGGGCCAATAATGCCAAGTACTTCGTTGTGAGGTACTTCGATGGAGACATCGTCCAATGCGCGCAAGCCGCCAAAGCGTTTTCCGATACCCTCGGCGGCCAGGACCGGTTGAGTGGCGACCGAAGTGCCCGCGCTCATCGTAAGTTCCGCAAAATTCTGTATGACGCAACTTTGACCATCGGCGCCGTGGTCGCTCGCTCCCATTGCTTTTGGGTATGTGTGCCGCGGCGGTTCATCCGACCTAATCCTTCGATCCAGGAATCCAGTTATCCCGGCTGCGCCCGGCCGAGGCCGATGCAAGTACGGAGTCGACACCCTCAGCGACGCTGATCCTGCATCTGCCGAGCAGTTCGTGCATGCGGGTTACGTCGGGCCAAATCGGGTAGTACGCATTGGGATCATCGCGGAATGATGGTGCCAGCCCGAGTTTGTTGCCGGCCACCGTGCAGTACTCCTGCACGGTGGTGGTTTCACTACCAGCAAAGTTGATAACCGTAGGGGGTACGCTCGCGACTTGAAGAGCACGCTGAGCTAGTCGAACTGCATCATCCACGTGTAGTGGGCATTGGTGGTTTGGCCCATCGGGGTATGTGGGGATTACCTGACCCTGACGTACCATGTCGATTCGCTTTGTGATTGTTCCGGACTGAGGGCCATACATGGTGAAGATACGGATAATGGTGGTAGGAGTTTGTTGTTCGCGAGCCAAAAACGTTACGAGTGACTCAGCTGCGATTTTGCTTGCGGCGTAAGTCTCGATGCCGTTGTGCAGACCGTAGGGATCATCCTCTGCGAGTGGCTTCTGTCCCTGGTAGGCATAGCAGGATCCCGAACTGCAATAGAGGAAGCCTTGAACGTCTCCATATCGACGAAGCAGGCGACCCGTTGCCTGAACATTCACCTCGAATGTTGCAGCTCGATCCTTTTCGGACCCAGTACTCGGCAACATCGCTCCTGCATGCACCACGTAATCGACATCTGGCAGGCCTGACGTCTCCAAGTTCGTCAAATCCGCGGTAATGGTGGAGATTCCTCTCCCCTCGAGGTCGCGACGAACTTCCGGATTAGTGAAGCGAGCAAGTGCGAACACCTGGTTGGTCTCGGCCAGGACTGTGGCGAGCGGACGTCCGAAAAGCCCGCTCGCGCCCGTGATCAGCACTCGGCTTGCCTTCAATTCATTCGCCATCAAGCCCCCCGTGGCCTTCTAGTAATTCCAGTTCAGCTAAGATAGCATAGATAGAGGAATCTATCAGGTCGGCTCGCGCATATTTGTGAACTTGCCCAGCGACGTTGAACGCGACACCGGATTCGAGCAAACGATGGGAGAAGGTATGACTAAGTTAGCCGTGAGTAGTTCTTTGTTTGACGAGGGAGGGATCATTCCATCCTCTGCTATCCACTCCTACGCAGGGGGCGGTAACCGTAGCCCTGACCTGAGCTGGAAAGACGCTCCACCGGAGACTGCAAGCTTTGCACTCACTTGCTACGACCCAGATGCACCAACAGGGGTCGGCTTCGTGCACTGGATACTGTTCAACATTCCTCGCGACACTTCATCTCTATCAGAGGGAGCAGGTACTGCAGGGGCAAACCCCTCTGGCAGCATTCTCGGTTACACCGATTGGGGCAACAACGAATATGGTGGCTGCGCACCCCCACCTGGAGACCCGCCACATCACTATCTTTTCACCGTTTATGCACTCGACGTGCCCAAACTCGAATTAGGTCCATCGACGACATACGCATTCCTGCGATTCAATCTGCGCGGTCACATTCTGGCCGAAGGCACTCTTACCGGTCTCTTCGGTGCGTAAGGGCACGTCGGCTTTCCTCAGTGCGGCAGGTTAGTACTTCGCGACACGATTTTCTCGAACCTTGAACCCACCGCAGAAAGCAACCTTGGAGAGGACTATTTAGCGATCTCGAGCACCATCGCGCTTACTTCTTTCGTAAGACACTTAGTGGAATTGTGGACGGCTAGCGGTGCAAAGCCTTCCTAGTACGCCAATATCATGAGGTGCCACATTCTTTGTGATGGCGTCATACATCCGACGCTTTGCCTCCGAGACCCGTCAACAACGTAGTGATAGTGGGCTGGTCCACCTTGCCAAAGGCATTTGTCGGTAGTTCCGAAACGGTGACAATCCGCTCAGGCTGCTTGAACCTCGCCAGACCACTTGACGTACAGAAGTCCTGGAGATCGATGAGCGACAATTGCTGATCTGCCTCGAGTACCACACCGACTCGCTCCCCCATTAGGTCGTCATGAACGCCCTGGACGCAAGCATTTGTCACACCCGGAAACCTTCCACATACATTCTCAACTTCGGTGGGATCGATGTTCTCGCCACCGCGGATAATTAGCTTGCGAATACGCCCAGTAACGGACAGCCTTCCCCCTTCGATTCGACCTTTATCACCCGATCGGTACCAGCCATCTGAGTCAATCGGGATATCATTTGAATCCTCTCCGAGGTAACCAGCGAAGAGCTCAGGTCCTCGGATGAGTATTTCTTGAGTGTCGTCGTCGATTCGTAGTTGGCAGTCGCCGAATGTTCTACCGTCAGTCGTCCAACCAAGTTCCGGCAATTCGCCGGCAAGGGATGTCGTTACACTAGGCGCCTCCGTTGAACCATAGGTGCGCTTAACCCATGCCCCAAGGCGCGCCGATGCGTATTCGCAGAACGATGCGGTTACGCTCGCTCCCCCGCACGACACGATGCGAAGGCTCTCTACTGCGCTCCTGTCGAACTCCGGTAGGCGTAACATTTGAATGAAGAATGTTGGGGGCCCAACCATATAACTGACCTTGAATTGCTTGATACAGTCCAGAGCTCGTTCTGGGGACCATCTAGGCATATAAACAGCACCCATGCCCGCATAAGCAGGTATAAGGACGCCGCACAACAATCCCCCCATATGGGCCATCGGCGCTGGCGTTAAGACGACATCGGCGCTGTTCAACCCGTGTGCTGCAACGAGTGAGGTTCCTTTGTAGGCCAGTGAACGGTGAGTATGCCTCACTATTTTGGGCCGACCACTCGAACCAGACGTGGCAAGGAGTAAAGCATCTTGGTCGCTTGAAGGTGATGAAATCACTGCGGGTCTTGCCGCCGATAGCTGACGAATCATTCCTTGATTAACAACAACTCTTGCTCTAGCGCGCTCGGCAAGGTCGGCGACTTCACGATCGCTGTACCGGTGATGAACTGGCATTGCGATTGCGCCCAGATACCAGCACCCTAGGAGAATGACGAGACTATCGAGACTTGGCGGAATTTGAAATGCTACGACATGCCCGTCCTCAATTCCCAGCGCTCGTAGGCCGCCAGCGACATTCGCCGCGCGCTGCGCAACTTCGTCGGACGAAAGCCATCCACCGCGGCAAAAAACCCGCGGCGGAGCAAGAAGGTCAAGTGTTGGCAAATCCCACGGCCCGCCAGGACGGGCATAGTCAGGCTGCACATCGTAGTCATTCATGGGTTACTAATGCCATGTCGGCGGGTCGTTCACTTTTCGCCGGGAGCGAAACCGGCGCAAGTTCTGGGAAATATCGTCAAATCGAGTCCCGGTTCGAATGCACAGCGAAGCAAATCGATGGTTATCCAATGACCACGTCCTCACCTCTCAGCCAGTCCTGCTCGACAGTGAAAGCGAAGTCCATCGACCATTTCCCACGTCACGCCGCTGACTAAGCTATCACATCTATCTTAGTATACATAGCTTCTCCGCGGCGAGTTGACTCGTAGCTCGTCAAGTAGAAGTCCTGAACTGTGGCGGCCGTAACAAATTCATTTCCATCTGCTTGGAAATGATGCTCCTGTACGGCGGATAGGTGGACCGACGTCCGCCGGAAGGCATGCCCGCCATTGCCCTCACGAATTGATTCGAGAATACGCTCGTGGGCCTCGCACGATCTTTGCCGGCCCTCCGCTCCAGGAAAAGTACCGTCTCGTCGTGCTCGTTCGGTATAGGCGCGTTCATGGGCCGCCCATATCACCACTAGCGAGCCAACGGCGGCACGCATTGCTTCGTTCCCGCAGTATTCGACGAGTCCTCGATGGAAGTCATGTGATCGTTCATTGAAAATCGCCGGATCGCCATCGAAGGACGCACGGAGTGCAACCACCGCCTCATATAGCTTGGGTACGACATTAACTGCCCGGTCATTTCGTTCTGCACACATCTTCGCACAGAGGGGCTCGAGTTCGGTAAGAGCATCGCCAACGGCCTTTAGACGTGCATTTCTTGATTGCAATACGAGCGACGTCATGTATGCAGTTTGATTCAGGGTGGGAAGATGAACACTGGCACCCCCCGAATTTCCTCTACGAACTGAGATGAGCCCTTCCAATTCAAGGATTCGTAAAGCTTCCCGGATAGCAGGAAGCCCGGCATCGAACTGAGTCAGCAAGTCTTCTTGTCGCGGGAGCAAATCGCCATCCTCAATTGTTCCATTTAGAATTCGTTGACGAAGAGTTCCCGCGATCACATCGGCTACACGTGGATGGCGCATAATAGACATTCTAGCCTAGATAGTGATTCAAGTCTGTGGTGAAGTCATGAAGCACAGCATCCGATGCTCTGGCTCATATGACTCCCTTTATGCGCAGCTGTTGGTATTCATCGGACGACAATACGCTTAGCCAAACTTCATCATTGTGCTGGCCAAGTAAAGGCGCGCCGTCAGGCACACGACTGCGATCCATCACACTGACTTTTGGATATGGCGCTTGCTGCAGTACTTTGCCAATTACTGGGTCGATGACATGGATCAAATCAGATCGGTAAGCAACGTGGGGATCATTCACTATGTCCGCGACGGTACTGACCGTTGCCACCGGAACGCCCTCGGCGACGCAACGCTTCTCAACCTCGGAGCTTGACAATTTCCCGCACCAATCTGCAACGATCTGGTTGATCACCTCGCCGTGAAGGGCGCGTTGCTCAAGAGTTGCAAACCTGGGGTCGAGACTGAGATCGGGTCGACCCATCGCCGACATCAGTCTCATGAAGTTGGCGTCAGACCCACCCACGATGCAAACAAATCGCCCGTCAGCAGCTAGAAAATTGTCTACGGGAGCAGAGTTCGAAACTCTATTGCCCGAACGTTCTCGCACGGTCCCGAGGTGGTCATATGCGGCAAACGTCCATTCCATGATTCGCATGATGCTTCCATAGAGCGAAGCATCAACGACTCCTCCGATTCCCGTCGAATCTCGATGCCGAAGTACCGCGAGGGCTGACATTGCTGCAAATGTGCCAGTTAGGTAGTCCGAAATCGTTACCCCAGGGCGCACAGGCGGTTGATCAGGAAAACCGGTGATATGAAGCAGACCCCCGAAAGCTATGCCCAAGCGATCAAGTCCCGGCCGATCCATGAGGGGTCCATCCTGACCATACTGAGAAATCCGAACGATCACCATGTTCGCCGGCATCTCGTCGGGTCCCAAATGCCACTTTTCCAATGTGCCTGGCCTAAAATTCTCGACTAACACATCCGCGGTCATGGCGAGTCGGCGCAGTGCATCCTGACCCTCAGCAATTCGCAAGTCAAGTGTCGCGGACCGTCTGCCGCGCCCCTCAACCGCCCAAAAAAGAGAATAACCGTCTTCGAAAGGTCCGATGCTTCGCATAAAGTCGCCGCGGCCAGGTTCCTCGATCTTGATCACATCGGCACCCAGTTCTCCAAGGAGTCCAGCGCAGAAAGGTGCAGCAATACGTGTGCCCAAATCCAAGACTCGCAAGCCAGCTAGCGGACCGGACTTTGCGACCACAATGCGCCTCCTCAAAAGCAGATCAACTATACGACTTACTATCTAAGATAGGTAAGATGACAATATATCACTAGAGTTGGGAAATGGATTTCGGTCGCACAGAAGATCTGATTGTCCAGCCTCAATTTTTCTGGTCCCTCACCGCGAGTATTGCGATTGGAACCGACGGTGCGCAGCATATTCCGAAGGGTGTACGAATATCGAAACAACCGAGAATATGAAGCGAGGCCACGGCAAAGCAGGGAGCCCCCGTTTGTCCTTGAGTTCAATTTCGAGCAGACTCAATTCGTTCGACCAAAATCTCGCCTTATGGGAGGAACTCGAAGTAAGCCAGATTGGTTTGGCAACATGGGAAACGGTTCCTTGGAGCCTCAGCGATGCAACGGTGGAACTGCTGAAACGTGGATACGACATCAGCAGCTTATTGGTGCGCGGGTTTGACCTTGCCGAGCCTGAGTCGTGGCCGATCACTCGCGCAATGATCGATGCCGCCGTGGATTCGGCTGCTGAAATTGCAATGCGCGGAAGTGAGCCGCCAATTGTCTCGATGCTCACGGGTCGGAATTATTCACTACCTTCAATCCAACTTCTAGAATTGCTTAATCGCGCCGTTTCGCCTTCCTTGCTTGTTGCGCGCGATCAGGGGGTGACGATTGCTCTGGAACCGACCGTCTCGATGCGCAGTGATGTGTCCTCCATTCACACGGTTCTTGATGCCGCTAAAGTAGCCCGTGCTCTAGGTACAAAGGTGAATGTTGATCTCTACGCTTGCTGGACCGAACTGGACATCCGCGCCAGTATCTCCCAGCTTTGTACTGAGGGCTTGGTCGCACTCATTCAGATCAGTGATCATGCCCGGGTTACCACAGCTAGCGGAGACCGGGCCGTCCCTGGTGATGGCTGTATCCCTCTCGCAGAACTGGTTGCCGCCGCGGTGAGTGGAGGATACGTCGGCACGTACGAATTGGAATCGATGGGTCCGACCATTGACGCCGAAGGTTATTCGAGCGCGCTGCGCCGCGGACTGGATGAGTGTTGTCGCATTCTCGTTGAGGCTGGCGCTGCTGCGTCGTAGGCGGAGATTTGCTCGTCCGTCGGCAGCGCGATTCGTGCATCAGATAATTGAGATTTCCCGCGGCCCATAGGACGAGCGCTGGATCCAAAGGCACTAACAACCTGTTTCTCCAAAAGAGCGGATGACGCAGGTCAGGTAACAAATATGCGATATGATGTCGTGAATGGGAGTGAGATTGCATTTGGCTGGGAACACAGCCGAAGTTGTCATTGACAATCCCGCAACACGCAACGCCATCAGTATTCCTGTCATGAAGGCTCTAGACGAAGCATTGACTGCAATAGAGGCGTCCCCTGCTCGAGCTGTTGTTCTTAAGGGAGCAGGTGAGAGAGTCTTCGTTTCTGGAGGCGATCTGAAAGATCTCGATTCTCTTCGCGATTTTGATTCCGCTGAAGCCATGGCCATTCGAATGCGTGGGTTACTCGACAGAATCGCAACTTTCCCCGTGCCTGTTATATGCGCCCTTAATGGCGATGCATATGGCGGTGGCGCAGAGATTGCGATGGCATGTGATTTCAGGATTGCGGCGGCGAATATTCAACTTGGCTTCAACCAGATTTCTCTAGCCATTATCCCAGCCTGGGGAGGTATCGAGCGTCTCGCGAGCCTAATTGGACGCTCTCGAGCGCTGTACCTCATCCTTACAGGTCGCATTCTTGAAGGGCAGGAGTTGTGGGAGTGGGGACTGGTCGAGGAACTCGTCGAACGCGAACATTTTGATGATCGGTGCGCCGCTGTTGCTAGATTCGTCGCCGACTTGCCCGAGGATGTCGTTACTGGCATCAGGTCAATTGTCAGGTTTGTTGAACCTTCGATTCATCCAAATACCGCAAGTACTGCTGTAGCAAGCTTTGCCCGTACGTGGATTGCTGAAGAGCACTGGAAGGCGGTTGAAGTCCAACAAGAAGCGCGCAAGCGACGACGACAACAAAATTCAACACCAAGCGAAACTGGCCAATGAAGTCAATCGCAACACGAGAAGTGGCGGGATGCGGCTCCGCTTCCAGGTCAGTATCTACACTTCGGATTCGACTGAAGTGAGCGTGGAAAAGGAATGTCACCACAGCTCGTACATCAGATATCATGTTTTTAATGAACAGTGAGTCGTCGCTTTCTCCCTGGTTGATCTTCACAAACTCCCACATACCAGTGGATTCAACGCTTGCGAGTAAAACGGATATCCGTTCAAATGACGTCGAGCCTGGAGTGTTCCCATTCACCCGAGGAAATTTCTCTCAGGGCTATCGCGATCGACTATGGACTTTTCGCCAATATTCAGGTTTCGGAACCGTTGAAGAGTCCAATGAGCGTTATCGCTACTTACTAGCGCAAGGCGGTACGGGCTTATCTGTGGCTCTTGATTTGCCCACCCAATGCGGTTTTGACTCCGACGATGAAGACTTCCAGGATGAAGTGGGTCGAGCGGGAGTCGCGATCGACAGTCTTCGAGACATGCAAATCCTATTCGACGGTATTTCCCTCGACAAAGTAAGCGTAAGTTTCACCATTAACGGTACGGCTTCAATATTGCTTGCATTTTACGTGGCTGCTGGTGAACTGCAAGGGGTACATCGAAGTGAACTACGCGGCACAATTCAGAATGACATCCTTAAGGAGTACGCGTCGCGCGGAACGTGGATTTGGCCTAGTGGCCCTTCATTGCGACTTATCGCAGACTCAATAGAGTTTTGTGCCAGCGATGTTCCTCATTTCAACGCCGTGTCGGTCGCAGGAGCGCATTTCCGTGATGCTGGCGCGACTGCTGTGCAAGAAATGGCATTTACTCTCCAGGATGCCATTACTTACTGTGACGAAGTTGTCGGTCGTGGTCGACTTTCCATTGACCAGTTTGCTCCACAGGTCTCATTTTTCTTCTATACGCACGGTGATTTCTTTGAGGAAATCGCTAAATATCGTGCGGGCCGGCGCCGTTGGGCCAGGATTGTAAGGGAACGATACGGGTCCGACAAAGACAGTTCTTCAATGTTCCGATTCGGCGCAGTTTGTGGAGGAGCATCGCTCTACGGCCCACAAGCTCATAACAATATTGTTCGAGTTGCCTACGAGGCGATGGCCTCAGCCTTCGGTGGGGTGCAATCCATGTTTACTGCAGCATGGGATGAGCCGTTCGCACTCCCATCTGAGGAGACAACAACACTTGCATTGCGAACCCAGCAGATTCTCGCATATGAAACGGGCATTGCTCGGGTGCCCGATCCACTGGGAGGGTCATATTACGTTGAGGCGCTCACCGATGCAATGGAAGAACGCATCATTGGAGTCATGAGCGATCTGGAAAGTCACGGTGGAATGGTTTCAGCGATCGAGACTGGCTATGTTCAACGCCTTATTGCCGAGGAGGCATACCGAACTCAACAGGCACTGGAGTCGGGCGACTTGCCCATCGTTGGAGTCAACACATTCACCTCGGACGACAAGGTTCCCGAAGTTGAGTCTTATGAAATGGCGGAGGAAGGACGGCTTATCCAATTGAATCGCTTGACCGACGTCAAACAGACGCGCGACAAGTCGAGTGTTCGCAAATCTCTTGAAGATCTCAGAAGCGCATCAAGACAGATGAACATCAATCTGATGCCTTTGCTGATCGAATGCGCGAAGGCCTATGCCACAGTCGGAGAGATTGTGGGTGTGCTGAAAGATTCTTGGGGCGAATATCAGCAGCCGACGGTCTTCTGATGCCTGAGCGCGTTCTAATAGCGAAGCCCGGATTGGACGGGCATGATCGCGGAGCGAAGGTAATTGCTTACGCACTGCGTGAGGCTGGTTTTGAGATTATATATACGGGTATCCGGCAGCGCCCACGCGATATCGTGACCATCGCCATTCAAGAAGATGTGGACGTCGTGGGCTTGAGCATATTGAGTGGCTCTCACCTCGCTTTGACGAAGAAAGTTGTTGAAGGACTTCGATCACGAGGCGCCGCTGATATTTCCGTTGTTGTCGGAGGTACGATACCCGATAAAGATCGCAGTGCATTGGTGGAAGCCGGTGCTGCTGCGGTGTTTCCAACAGGGACTAGTTTGCAACAAGTGGTAAACGGCGTGCGCGCCGTTTGTCAGTCAGGTATTAAGGGATCTTAGAATGCCCAACGGTTCAGTCCGCCCTACAGATGTTGCGATTAGCACGTTTGGTGATGGGGGACTTCTTGAAGGGATAAGGGTCGTTGACCTTACGCAGTTTCTTGCCGGGCCCTACGGGACTATGGCCCTCGGTGATTTGGGTGCTGACGTCATCAGAATTGAAGACCCGGATCATATGGACGAGGCGCGAAGGGCGGGCCCCGACTTTTTGCATAAGGATCTGTCCCTATATTTCGCCTCACTCAATTGGGGTAAGCGTTCGATTGGTCTCCGACTTTCCCATCCTGCTGGCCGCAATGCGGCCATGGACCTAATTCAAAGCGCGGATGTGGTCGTAGACAATTTTCGACACGGCGCGCTTTCGAAAATCGGTCTCAGCCATGATGATGTGATCAAGGTCAAGCCAAACATCATCACATGTTCTTTGACTGGCTTTGGGGAGACCGGTCCTCTAGCGTCTCAGCCCGGCTACGACTATACGGTTCAGGCCATTGCGGGAGTCATGAGCCTCAGTGGCGAACCAGGCGGACCACCTGGAAAGGCTGGTATTTCGTACGTCGATCACAGTGGTGGTTTGTCTGCAGCCTTTGCGGTCTGTGCCGCACTCGTAAAGAGGGATCGCACAGGGCACGGATGTCATATTGATCTCGGACTATTTGATGTACAGATATCGATGTTGACTTATCTGGCTGCTAGGCAGTTGAACGATGGCGTGCCTACAAGGCGAATGCCGAATGGTGCGCATTCAACTATGGTCCCGGCACAGATATTTCAGACGGCTGATGGCTACCTGACCATCTTCGTTGGGAATGATCGTATGTGGAGTCGCCTCGTTACTGTCGTGGGCGACGACCGCTTGGACGATCCCGTGTATGTGCAGAATGTCGAGCGACTGAAACACCGTGATCACGTCGTTGCCCTACTTCAAGAAGACCTTCTAAAGCAGACCACGGAGTATTGGGTTCGTGTGTTGAGGAATAATAAGGTCGCGTGTGGAGAAGTCAACGATATTAAGGGCGCCCTTGACACTTCTCAAGTAGATGTACGGCAACTTGTCCAATCCGCAGATTCTTCAGCCTACGCAGCTTACGAACACGTCGCTGGTCCAGTTCCTTCAATGGGAGTCGCCGGGCATCATGGCGCACCACTGCTTGGGGAGCACACGCGATCTATCCTTGCTGAAATTGGATATTCCACAGAGCGCGTGGATGAACTCATCTCTTCGGGTGCAGTAATCGTGTCGGCAATTTCTTCCTGACATTGGCATTGTGACAAAGGAACGGCGATTGTGAAAGTAGCAACTGGCGGTTTAAGTGGGATCGCGCTGGTTCGACCGTCTCGGTTAGGCGACGAGGTCACCCGAGTTCTTCGTCGCAAGATTCTTCTTGGAGAGTTGCCGCCAGGACGCACCACTCAAGAAGAGTTAGCCAACTTGCTGGCAGTGAGTGTTACCCCGGTTCGGGAGGCATTGCTTCGCCTTGAGACAGAAGGATTCATCGAAAGAAGCCCAAATAAGTCCGTAACCGTAACCGCGATAACGGCTAAAGATCTCGCCGATATCTATGAGCTTCATGCACAAATTTCAGGGATGATCACGAGACATGCGTGCGAGAACGTTGCACCGGAGTTACTCGAGCATTTGCGTTCGCGTTTATTCCAAGAGTCGTCCGAACAGTTGGTCGCACACGATCGTGTCGAAATCCTGGAGCAGATCAGCTGGCAGTTCCATCGGGATATAAACTTAGCGGCGGATTCTCCCAAATTGCTTCAGGCAATGCGCTTTAGCCTTCGCTACATCCCGTACGGATTTTATGCACTTTTCGACGACTGGCCCCAAAAGTCGAATGAGGACCACCTTCGCATCTTGGAGACGTTGATTGAGGGTGATCCGGATGGCTCACAGGCTGCTGCCATCGCTCACGTGAGAGGTGCGGGTCAACTTCTGGTCGAGTATTTCACAACTGTTGGTCACTGGAAGCTATCGGATTCTTAGTTTGATCGTTGTGCAAGGTTAAGAGAAACGACGGCAAGAATGACTAGGTCAACTGAAGAGATGTTTGTAGCTGCACGCAACGGCGACCGCGTAAGCCTCGGCCGTCTCCTGAGTGTCGTAGAGATTGCGGGCCCTGCCGCAAGGAAGGTAGGCGAACTGGTATTCGACAATTACCGTGTGGCCCAGATTGTTGGTGTGACCGGATCTCCGGGCGCGGGAAAGTCGACGCTGACTTCACACCTCGCTAGCGCATTTCGGATGCGCGACAAAAGTGTGGCGATCATTGCAGTCGACCCAAGTTCCACGATTTCTGGTGGCGCGTTCCTAGGGGACAGACTCCGGATGCACGAACATATCAACGATTCGGAGGTATTCATACGATCTATGGCAACCAGGGGCCACTTAGGTGGCTTGCCTCTGGCGGCGCCTGAGGCTATCCGACTCGTGGAATCAGTGGGATTCGATGTGATTCTCCTGGAAACGGTGGGAGTTGGTCAGATTGAACTGGACGTCGCTCAGTTAGCAGACACTGTTGTCGTAGTAATGAATCCCGGTTGGGGAGATGATGTCCAGGCCGCGAAGTCGGGCCTGTTGGAGATTGCCGACATATTCGCAATTAATAAAGCCGATCGACCAGGAGTCGATCAACTGCTCAAAGAACTGTCATACATGCTGATGCTACGCCAGCAAACCGAAGGATCTTGGCAGATACCTCTAATAAGGACCATAGCGACGAGGAACGAAGGCATCGAAGAACTATGGATGTCTTTAAATGAACACTGGTCACGACAATCTAGCGAGAGCTTGGCGGCGTCGCGAAGTCGTCGATTGTGGTGGGAAGTTTGCGAGATTGCAAGGGCACGCGTTCGCGACCAGCAAGAAGTAATCCTGCAGTCCGAGGTAGGTACTTCATTGCGCAGTCAGCTAGAAACCAGACTAGTGAGTCCATGGGTAGCATCTGATCTACTGCTGCATGAGTTGCGGTCTTTGCTGGCGGTACAACCGTGATAGGAACTCAGTCTTTACAAGGGCGAATTCGACATCGATGAGTCAAAGGATTGCAACTTTATCGGCGATCTCCGCCGCCGAGCCGTGCAGAAAATGAAGGTGACATCTTGCACGATGCTTTCGCGGGGATTTAGACGGCGATGATCGCGCGAACTTGAGGTGTGCGGGCCTTATCAAAAGCGTTGGTGAATGACCGTCGAGAAGTATCCCCCGGTTCAGAAAAATGGCGACGTTTCAAATCACTAGCTCATTTGCCTTTCAAAGTTACCTAAGTCGCGCTCCTGAACTCTGAGTACCGTGCTTCTAATCGGTCCTTATCGGGATGTGCTGCCGGCCGTCGAGGAAGGTGAAGCTGCTTTCCGTGCATTTCTTGCACTCCATGCTTCAGCATCGGACCGTCGACCTCCGCAAGGAGTTCCGAGTTGATGACCACCTGATAGTCCGGACGGATCCCCATGAGATTGCGATCGTAGGCGGCGTGGTGAATCTTGCACAGA